>CEWR01119885.1_pt1 | contig 16143 bp, 25 predicted proteins | sample 356321 | NCBI WGS metagenome assembly CEWR01 (sample SAMEA2621551, study PRJEB7988) | marine metagenome | biome: marine biome (ENVO:00000447); feature: mesopelagic zone (ENVO:00000213); material: "saline water (ENVO:00002010), including plankton (ENVO:xxxxxxxx)" | depth 790 m
CCATGAAATTAAGAGACCAGAAATGGACGCGCATCTAGTAGGGGCTAGTATTGCAAGACAAATTGAAAATAGAATTTCATACCGTCGTGCAATCAAAATGGCTATAACTGCTGCAATGCGTATGAATGCAGAAGGTATAAAAGTGCAAATTTCAGGTCGTTTGAACGGTGCTGAAATGGCACGTTCTGAATCTTATAAAGATGGACGTATTCCTTTATCAACATTTAGAGCCGATATTGACTATGCTTTAGTTGAGGCGCACACTACTTATGGTAGATTGGGTGTTAAAGTATGGATTATGAAAGGTGAAGTGTACGGAAAAAGAGAGCTTTCTCCATTAGTTGGTTTAGCCAAAAAAGGTGGAAAAAGCGGTAACAACAAGCGAGGTGGTGTTAATAAACCCCGTCGTAGACAGTAATTATTAAATAGAATAAAATGTTACAACCAAAAAGAACAAAGTTTCGTAAACAGCAAAAAGGTAGAATGAAAGGTAATGCCGGACGTGGAAGCCAACTTGCGTTTGGAACTTTTGGTATAAAATCTTTAGATTCAAATTTCTTAACATCACGTCAAATAGAAGCTGCACGTATCGCTGCTACTCGTTTTATGAAAAGAGAAGGTTCTATCTGGATAATGATATTTCCAGATAAGCCAATAACTAAAAAACCTCTTGAAGTACGTATGGGTAAAGGTAAAGGTGCTGTAGAGTATTGGGCAGCTGTTGTTAAACCAGGAAGAATGTTGTTTGAAATATCTGGAGTTCCTATTGAAACTGCAAAAGAGGCATTGCGCCTTGCGGCTCAAAAGTTACCAGTAAAAACAAAATTCATTGTATCTAGAACATTTCAAGCTTAATTTATTATGAAACAATCTGAAATAAAAGAAGCATCAACAGCGGAATTACAAGAAAAGCTATCTGATTTAAGAAAAGCATTTTCTGATCTTAAAATGGCACATGCCATTACACCGTTGGAAAATCCAATTCAGCTAAGAGACCAAAGAAGAGCTCTAGCGAGAATTGCGACTGAACTAACTAAAAGAGAAGTACAATAGTACCAAGCTGAAAGATGGAAAAAAGAAATTTAAGAAAAGAACGTATAGGTGTAGTTACTAGCAGTAAAATGGATAAATCCATTGTAGTTGCTGAAGTAAAAAAAGTAAAGCACCCAATGTATGGTAAGTTCGTGTTAAAAACAAAGAAATATGTTGCGCACGATGAGACCAATGACTGCAACGAAGGTGATAAAGTAAGGATAATGGAAACACGTCCTTTAAGTAAAACCAAATGTTGGAGATTAGTAGAAATAATCGATAGAGCTAAGTAGGTATGTTACAACAAGAGTCAAGACTAAAAGTTGCAGATAATACTGGAGCTAAAGAAGTACTAACAATTCGTGTGTTAGGCGGAACCAAAAAAAGATATGCTTCCATAGGAGATAAGATAGTAGTTGCTGTAAAAGATGCTACACCCAATGGATCTATTAAGAAAGGAGCTGTTGCTACTGCGGTAGTTGTACGTACTAAGAAAGAAGTGAGAAGACCAGACGGATCATATATTCGTTTCGATGATAATGCTTGTGTGCTTTTAAATCCACAAGGAGAAATGATTGGAACACGTGTATTTGGGCCGGTTGCAAGAGAGCTTCGTGACAAGCAATTTATGAAAATTGTATCATTGGCACCTGAGGTGCTTTAAATTGAAAACAAGATGGCAAAGCTTAAAATAAAATCAGGAGATACAGTAATTGTTACAGCTGGAGATAATAAAGGATCTGAAGGTAAGGTGATGAAAGTAATTTTTGAAAAGAACAAAGCAATAGTAGAAGGAGTAAATATGGTTTCTAAACATGAGAAGCCTAGTGCGAATAATCCTCAAGGTGGAATTGTAAAAAAGGAAGCTGCTCTACATATCTCAAATCTTTCTTTAGTAGATCCTAAAACAGGAACTGCAACAAGAGTAGGTTACAGAATGGAAGATGGAAAAAAAGTACGTTTTACTAAAAAATCGAATCAAGTATTATAGTTATGGCATATTTACCAAGACTTAAAGAGGAGTATAAGAGCAGAGTAATTGACGCTCTTAAAGAAGAATTTGGTTACTCGAATGTAATGCAAGTTCCAAAACTAGAGCGCATAGTTGTGTCTCGTGGTGTTGGAGCTGCAGTGGCAGACAAGAAACTATTAGAGTATGCTGTTGATGAGCTTACGAATATAACAGGGCAAAAAGCTGTTGCAACTATTTCTAAAAAGGATGTTGCAAACTTTAAATTGCGTAAAGGAGTGCCAATTGGTGCTAAAGTTACTTTACGTGGTGAGCGTATGTATGAGTTTTTAGATAGACTTGTTACTAGTGCATTGCCTCGAGTAAGAGATTTTAATGGTATTAAAGCAACAGGATTTGATGGAAGAGGTAATTACTCATTAGGTGTTACCGAACAAATTATTTTTCCTGAAATCAATATCGATAAGATTAAGAAAATTGATGGTATGAACATCACTTTTGTTACTTCGGCCGGTACTGATAAAGAAGCAAAATCATTATTAACTGAGTTAGGTTTACCTTTTAAAAAGAACTAAGATGGCTAAAGAATCAATGAAAGCCCGTGAGGTTAAGAGACAAAAAATGGTAGCAAAGTATGCAACTAAACGTAAAGCTTTGAAAGAAGCTGGAGATTACCAGGCATTACAAAAATTACCAAAAGACGCTTCACCTGTTCGTTTACACAATCGTTGTAAACTTACTGGTAGACCAAAAGGGTATATGAGAACGTTTGGACTTTCACGTGTTACATTTCGTGAGATGGCTAATCAAGGTTTAATCCCAGGTGTTAGAAAAGCATCTTGGTAATAACAATTAATTGGTTGTAGGTTTACTTCGGAAACGCTAAGTGAAAACCACATCCGCAAAATTAAAATATGAATATAGATCCAATAGCAGATTATCTAACAAGAGTTAGAAATGCAGTGAAAGCTGGACACAGAGTCGTAGAAATTCCTGCGTCAAATGTTAAGAAAGAAATTACAAAGATCTTATTTGATCAAGGATTTGTTTTAAGTTATAAATTTGAAGACGAAAAAGGACCTCAGGGAACTATCAAAATCGCTTTAAAATATGATAAACTTACTAAAGATCCAGTAATTAAAGATTTACAACGAATTAGTAAACCAGGTTTACGTAAGTATTCTAGTTCTTCAGAGCTACCAAGAATTCTAAATGGTTTGGGAATTGCAATAGTTTCTACTTCTCACGGAGTAATGACAGGAAGGCAAGCCCAAGAACAGAATGTAGGTGGTGAAGTATTATGTTACGTATACTAAAATAAAGACAAAAAGAAATGTCAAGAATAGGTAAAAGCCCGGTAGCAATCCCAGAAGGAATTACAGTCGATATTAAAGATAATGTAGTTACGGTTAAAGGAAAATTAGGTGAATTAACACAAGAATTTTCGGGAGTTACAGTAAAAATTGATGAAGGGAACGTTATTGTAGAGCGTACTTCAGATTCAAAAGAAGATAAGTCTAAACATGGTTTATACAGATCTTTAATCAGTAATATGATTGAAGGTGTAAGCAAGGGATGGACAAAAGAACTAGAATTAGTAGGTGTGGGTTACCGTGCTTCTAATCAAGGTCAGAAATTAGATTTAGCACTTGGATTTTCTCACAATATTGTGATTAGTATTGCTCCAGAAGTTAAAGTAGAAACAATTTCTGATAAAGGAAAGAATCCAAAAATAAAATTAACTTCTCACGACAAACAATTGGTTGGTCAAGTTGCTGCAAAGATTCGTTCTATGCGTAAACCTGAACCATACAAAGGAAAAGGAATTAGATTTGTAGGAGAAATAATAAGAAGAAAAGCAGGTAAATCTGCATAACAAATAAAGTTATGGCATTATCAAAAACAGATAGAAGAGAACGATTACGTTTTAGAATCAGAAAAACTGTTTCTGGAACAACACAACGTCCTCGTTTGGCAGTTTTCAGAAGCAATAAAGATATCTATGCTCAACTTATTGACGATGTAAATGGAGTAACTATTACTGCTGCATCTTCAAGAGATAAAGATATAGACGCATCTAAAGCAAATAAAGTGGATGCTGCTAAATTAGTAGGTAAAGTAATTGCTGATAGAGCAATTAAAGCCGGATTTGAAAGTATTACTTTCGACAGAGGTGGTTATCTTTACCACGGAAGAGTTAAATCATTAGCTGAAGGAGCTCGCGAAGGCGGACTAAAATTCTAAGAAATATGTATCAAGATTATAAAAACGTAGAGTTAGTTAAACCAGGAGGTCTAGAATTAAAAGATCGTTTAGTAGGGGTTCAACGTGTAACTAAAGTAACAAAAGGGGGTAGAACTTTTGGATTTTCAGCTATTGTAGTAGTAGGTGATGAAAACGGAGTAGTAGGTCAAGGACTTGGAAAATCGAAAGATGTTGCAAGTGCAATTGCTAAAGCAATTGAAGATGCTAAGAAAAACTTAGTTCGTATTCCTTTAAACAAATCTACATTACCTCACGAACAAAAAGGTAAGTATGGTGGAGCTAGAGTTAACTTATTACCAGCTTCTGCTGGTACAGGAGTTATTGCTGGTGGAGCTGTACGTGCTGTATTAGAGGCAGTTGGTGTACATGATGTATTGTCAAAATCTCAAGGATCTTCGAATCCACATAATGTAGTAAAAGCAACTTTTGATGCTTTGTTACAAATGAGAAGCGCTCAAACTATTGCAAAACAAAGAGGAATTTCTTTAGAAAAATTATTTAAAGGATAAATACTAAGCAAGATGGCAAAAATTAAAGTAACAAAGGTTCGTAGCGCGATTAAACGTACTCAAAACCAAAAAAGAGTACTTGAATCTTTGGGTCTTCATAAAATGGGTCAAACTGTTGAACATGAAGATACTCTAAGTATTTTAGGTATGATAAGAAAAGTTAATCACTTAGTTTCAGTAGAAGCTAACTAAGAAATTAAAAATTATGAATTTAAGTAACTTACAACCGGCAGCAGGTTCGGTCAAAAATCAAGGCAAGCGAGTAGGTCGCGGACAAGGTTCAGGAAAAGGTGGAACTGCAACTCGTGGTCATAATGGTGCAAAGTCTCGTTCTGGATATTCTAAGAAATTAGGATTTGAAGGTGGGCAAATGCCATTACAACGTCGTGTTCCTAAATTTGGTTTTACTAATATAAACCGAAAAGAATACCAAGCAGTAAATCTTGATAAACTTCAACAACTTGTTGATGATAAAAAAATAAAAGATGCTATTGATTTTGATACTTTCGTAGATTTAGGTTTAGTTGGGAAAAACGAACTACTAAAAATATTAGGAAGAGGAGAGTTAAAATCAAAGTTAACAGTTACAGCAAATAAATTTTCAGCTTCTGCTAAAGAAGCAATTGAAAAAGCTGGAGGTGAAGTAATAACATTATAATTTATTATAAGGATGAAATTTATTGAAACCTTAAAAAATGTTTGGAAAATTGAAGAGCTGCGTAATCGTATCCTTCTTACACTAGGACTTTTGTTAGTGTATCGTTTTGGAGCACAAGTTGTGTTACCAGGAATTGATGCGTCTAAACTAACAGCAGTCGTTGGTGGAGATGGCCAAGGTATATTTGGGCTTTTAAACGCCTTTACTGGTGGAGCTTTTTCTAATGCTTCAGTTTTTGCATTGGGTATTATGCCTTATATCTCTGCATCGATTGTAGTTCAGTTAATGCAAATAGCAATTCCGTACTTACAAAAATTACAAAAAGAAGGAGAAAGTGGTAGAAAGAAGATAAATCAAATTACTAGATGGTTAACCATTGGTATTTGTTTACTTCAAGCACCAACTTACTTAATTGGGTTACCTGCTTTAGGGGTTCCAGTTGAAGCATTTATTATAGGACAAACAACTATGTTCTACGTTTCATCAACAATTATATTAGTAACCGGTTGTGTATTTGCAATGTGGTTAGGAGAAAAAATTACTGATAAAGGTATTGGAAACGGTATCTCTATATTAATTATGGTAGGTATTATCGCTAGATTACCACAATCTTTTGCTCAAGAATTTGCTTCTAGAGTAATGGAATCTAATGGTGGTATGATTATGATACTTATTGAATTAGTAATATGGTTTGTTATTATTTTAGCTTCTATTATGTTAGTAATGGCTGTTCGTAAAATTCCTGTACAATATGCAAGAAGGACTGCAAGCGGTGGTTATGAAAAAAACATTTTTGGAGCTAGACAATTTATTCCTTTAAAATTAAACGCATCTGGTGTAATGCCTATTATCTTTGCACAAGCGCTTATGTTTGTACCTGGATTAATTGGAGCATCATCATTTATGAAAGACTCAAACGTCGGACAATGGATGCAAGTTAATTTTAGTGATATGTTTGGACTTTGGTACAATGTTATGTTTGCAGTATTAATAATTATATTTACTTATTTCTATACTGCTATTACTGTTCCAACGAATAAAATGGCTGACGATTTAAAACGTAGTGGAGGATTTATTCCTGGAATAAAGCCTGGTACAGATACTGCAGAATTGTTGGATAAGATAATGTCACAAATAACATTACCTGGATCAATATTTTTAGCTGGTGTTGCAATATTTCCTGCAGTCGCTGTTAAATTATTTGGTATTCAGCAAGGATGGGCATTGTTTTATGGAGGAACTTCACTATTAATTATGGTGGGTGTTGCGATTGATACAATGCAACAAATCAATTCTTATTTATTAAATCGTCATTATGATGGTTTGATGAAAACAGGAAAAAATAGAAAAGCAGTAGCATAATGGCAAAGCAACCCGCAATAGAACAAGACGGAACAATTACAGAAGCATTGTCAAATGCAATGTTTCGTGTAGAGTTAGAAAATGCACATATTGTTACAGCGCATATATCTGGTAAGATGCGTATGCACTATATAAAATTATTACCAGGAGATAAAGTTAAATTAGAAATGAGTCCTTACGATCTATCTAAGGCTCGAATCACGTATAGATATTAAGTTATTATGAAAGTAAGAGCATCTATTAAAAAAAGAAGTGCCGAATGCAAAATAGTTCGCAGAAAAGGCAGATTATATGTTATTAACAAAAAGAACCCTAGGTTCAAACAAAGACAAGGATAAGTTATGGCAAGAATCGCAGGTGTAGATATCCCAAAACAAAAAAGGGGTGTAATCGCGTTAACGTATATCTTTGGTATTGGTAATAGCCGTGCTAAAGTTATATTAGAAAATGCTGGTGTAGACGAAAACAAAAAAGTAAACGAATGGTCTGATGAAGAAATCGGAAAAATTCGTGATACTGTTGGAGCAATTACCATCGAAGGTGAATTACGTAGTGAAATTCAATTAAACATTAAGAGATTAATGGATATTGGATGTTACAGAGGTATTCGTCATAGAACGGGTCTTCCTTTAAGAGGACAACGTACTAAGAATAACTCAAGGACTAGAAAAGGAAAACGTAAAACTGTTGCTAACAAGAAAAAAGCAACTAAATAAACACTAGAGATATGGCAAAGGCAAAAACTAGTACGAAAAAACGTAAAGTTAATGTTGAAGCAGTGGGTCAAGCTCACGTTACCGCTTCATTTAACAATATTATTATTTCGTTGACAAACAAAAAAGGAGATGTAATCTCTTGGTCGTCAGCTGGAAAAATGGGCTTTAGAGGTTCTAAAAAGAACACTCCTTACGCAGCTCAATTAGCAGCAGAAGATTGTGCAGCAACTGCACACGCAGAAGGTTTACGTAAAGTAAAAGTATATGTAAAAGGTCCAGGTAATGGTAGAGAATCTGCTATTAGATCTATTCATAATGCAGGAATTGAAGTAACTGAAATTATCGATGTTACCCCAATGCCTCATAACGGATGTAGACCTCCAAAAAGAAGAAGAGTTTAATTCTGAAATATTCAGAAACTTTTTATATAAATTAATTAATAAGTATAAACTGAAGGATTAAGATATTCAAAGGATAAGCATAAGACCTTAATTTGAGAATCCCTTCAAAAAAAATTAGAAATGGCAAGATATACTGGTCCAAAAACTAAAATAGCCCGTAAGTTTGGTGAAGCTATTTTCGGAGATGACAAAAACTTCGAAAAAAGAAATTACCCTCCTGGGCAACACGGTAATAACCGTCGTAGAGGAAAAAAATCTGAATACGCAATCCAATTAGCTGAAAAGCAAAAAGCTAAATATACCTATGGTATTTTAGAGCGTCAATTTAGAAACATGTTTAAAAGGGCAACTGCTTCAAAAGGAATTACTGGACAAATATTATTACAATTATGTGAATCACGTCTAGATAATGTAGTTTTCCGTATGGGAATCGCTCCTAGTCGTAGTGCAGCAAGACAATTAGTTTCTCACCGTCACATATTAGTAAACGGAGAAAAAGTAAATATTGCTTCTTACCAATTAAAACCTGGTGATACTGTAGGTGTAAGAGAAAAATCTAAATCACTAGAAGCTATTGAAAACTCGTTAGCAAACGCAAGTCACGTTTACGAGTGGATTACTTGGGATAATGCAATAAAAAGAGGAACTTTTGTTTCTAAACCTGAGCGTATCCAAATACCAGAAAACATAAACGAACAGTTTATTGTTGAATTATATTCAAAATAATAAAAACACACAGTTACATTATGGCAGTATTTAGTTTTCAAAAGCCCGATAAAGTTATTATGATCGACTCGACAGATTTCGAAGGTAAATTCGAATTCCGTCCTTTAGAGCCTGGTTATGGTTTAACAGTTGGTAACGCTTTAAGGAGAGTACTACTTTCATCGTTAGAAGGTTTTGCAATTACTTCAATTAGAATTGAAGGAGTAGATCATGAGTTTTCTACTATTGCAGGAGTTGTTGAGGATGTTACAGAGATAATCTTGAACTTAAAACAAGTATGTTTTAAAAGACAAATAGACGAAGTAGATAACGAAACCGTTACTATTTCTCTTTCAGGATCTGAACAATTAACTGCAGGAGATTTTCAAAAACACATCTCTGGTTTTCAAGTATTGAATCCAGATATGGTAATTTGTAATATGGATCCTAAAGTTAATTTCAATATGGAAATCACTATCGAAAAGGGTAGAGGTTATGTTCCTGCTGAAGAAAATAAAAAAGGAGGAGTTCCTTTCGGAACTATTTTTATTGATTCAATTTACACACCAATTAAAAATGTTAAGTATAGCATTGAAAATTTCCGTGTAGAGCAAAAAACAGATTACGAAAAATTAGTTTTCGAAATTGTTACTGATGGATCTATTAATCCTAAAGATGCTTTAACTGAAGCAGCTAAAACATTAATTCACCACTTTATGTTATTTAGTGATGAAAGAATAACGTTAGAAGCTGATGAAATAGCACAAACTGAAACTTATGATGAAGAATCACTTCACATGAGACAGTTGTTAAAAACCAAACTAATCGATATGGATCTTTCAGTAAGAGCTTTAAACTGTTTAAAAGCTGCTGAAGTAGATACTCTTGGAGATTTAGTTTCATTTAACAAAAACGATTTAATGAAATTTAGAAATTTCGGAAAAAAATCACTTACTGAACTAGAGGAATTAGTAGATGTAAAAGGTTTAAACTTTGGAATGGATCTTTCAAAATATAAATTAGATAAAGATTAATACATCATATTTTGCTCCTCAAATTGAGTTGATGCAAGATGATGATTAAAACAAAATGTCATGAGACACGGAAAAAAAGTAAATCATTTAGGTAGAAAAACAGCACATAGAAAGTCAATGTTGGCTAATATGGCATGTTCCCTAATCGAGCACAAAAGAATAAATACTACAGTTGCTAAAGCAAAAGCTTTAAAACAATTTGTAGAACCTTTAATAACTAAGTCTAAACTTGATACGACACATAGTCGTCGTATAGTTATGGCTAGACTTCGTCAAAAAGATGCAGTAATTGAACTTTTTAAAGATGTTTCTGTAAAAGTTGCAGATCGTCCAGGAGGTTATACTCGTATTATTAAATTAGGTAATCGTCAAGGAGATAATGCTGATATGGCAATGATCGAATTAGTAGATTATAATGAAATTTACAATGCAGGTAAAGCTGTTAAAAAGAAAACTACTCGTCGTAGCCGTCGTGGTGGTTCAAGTACAGCTGCTCCAGTTGTAGTTCCAACTGAAGCTAAGAATGAAGAAGAATAAATGAAAATTTATTTTTAAATATAAAAAAGGATAAACTTAAATAGTTTATCCTTTTTTTTTGATTAAAACTATTTGTTTACAAGTTCTAAAAACGAAATTATAATAAGATTATCATTTAAAGTATTTTTGTAAAAGATTTTTAAAATATGAAATATCAAAATAGAAAAAATGCACTAATCCTATTAGCAGATGGAACCAAATTTTTTGGGAAAGCTGTAGGAGGAAGAGAAGGTACCGCTTTTGGAGAAGCCTGTTTTAACACCGGAATGACGGGTTATCAAGAAATATTTACCGATCCTTCTTATTTTGGGCAACTAATGGTTACCACCAATGCTCATATTGGAAATTATGGAGTAGCTGAAAATGAAGTTGAATCTGATTCCATAAAAATATCAGGGTTAATTTGTCGTAATTTTAGTTATAATTATTCTAGACATCGTGCAAACGATTCATTAGAGGCCTTTTTAGATAAAAACAACATCTTAGCTATTAGTGATGTAGATACAAGAGCATTAGTTGCTTATATACGCGATAATGGTGCAATGAATGCAGTAATTACTACCGATGTTGAAAATATAGATAATTTAAAAAAGCAATTAGAAGCAATTCCAAATATGAAAGGAATGGAACTAGCTTCTAAAGTTTCTACAAAAGAGCCTTACTTTTTTGGAGATGAAAATGCTACTTATAAAATTGCTGCATTGGATATCGGTATAAAAAAGAATATATTAAGAAACCTATCGCAAAGAGATTGTTATATAAAGGTGTATCCTTACGATGCTTCTTTAGAGGAATTAAATTCCTTTAATCCAGATGGATACTTTCTTTCAAATGGACCTGGAGATCCAGAGCCTTTAACGCAAACCATTAAAACAGCTCAAGGTGCTATTGAAACTGGTAAGCCAATTTTTGGAATTTGCCTAGGACATCAAGTATTGGCTTTAGCAAACGGTATTTCTACCTATAAAATGCATAATGGTCATCGTGGTATCAACCATCCAATTAAAAACCTTCAAACAGGTAAAGGAGAAATCACATCTCAAAATCATGGATTTGCTATCAATAGAGAAGAAACTGAAAACAATTCAGAAATAGAAATAACCCATGTTCATTTAAACGATCATACGGTAGCAGGAATAAAAATGAAAAACAAACCAGTTTTTTCTGTTCAGTATCATCCAGAAGCAAGCCCAGGACCACACGATTCTAGCTATCTTTTTGATGAATTTATAACTAACATTAAAAAACATAAATAACAATTGGTATGAGTATAATAATAGATATACATGCTAGACAAATATTTGATTCAAGGGGAAACCCAACAGTTGAAGTAGATGTAATTACTGAAAATGGTTTTTTAGGAAGAGCCGCTGTACCTTCAGGAGCCTCAACAGGAGTTCATGAAGCAGTAGAGTTGCGTGATGGAGGAAAAGACTATATGGGGAAAGGTGTTTCGCAAGCCGTTGAAAATGTAAATGGTAAAATTGCGGGTACACTATTAGGAGTTTCTGTTTTTGAGCAAGAAACTATCGATAAAATTATGATCGATTTAGACGGTACCCCTAATAAATCTAATTTAGGAGCGAATGCTATTTTAGGAGTGTCATTAGCAGCAGCCCATGCAGCAGCTTTAGAATTAGGAATGCCATTATATCGTTATGTAGGTGGAGTTAGTGCTAAAACATTGCCTGTACCCATGATGAATATTATTAATGGAGGTTCTCATAGTGATGCGCCTATTGCATTTCAGGAGTTTATGATTATTCCGGTAAAAGCGAAAAGCTTTACGGAAGCCATGAAAATGGGATCCGAAATATTTCATCATTTAAAAAAAGTATTACACGATAGAAGTTTAAGTACAGCTGTTGGAGATGAAGGAGGATTTGCACCAACTTTAGTAGGAACAGAAGATGCGTTGGATACCATTGCTCAGGCAGTTACAAATGCAGGTTATAAATTTGGAGATGAAATTATGATAGCTTTAGATTGTGCTGCGGCAGAATTTTATGTGGATGGAAATTACGATTACAGCAAGTTTGAAGGGGATTCCGGTAAAATAAGAACCTCAAAAGAACAAGCAGAATACCTTGCCGAATTAGCTAAAAACTATCCTATAGTTTCAATTGAAGACGGAATGGATGAAGATGATTGGGATGGTTGGAAATATTTAACAGAGCTTATTGGAGATACAACTCAGTTAGTAGGAGATGATCTTTTTGTAACTAATGTGGAGCGTTTGTCAAGAGGAATTAAAGAAGGAATTTCAAATTCAATCTTGATAAAAGTAAATCAAATAGGAACTTTGTCTGAAACTATTGCAGCCGTTAATATGGCTCATAATGCTGGTTTTACTTCAGTAATGTCACATAGGTCTGGTGAAACGGAAGATAATACCATCGCAGATTTAGCAGTCGCACTTAATTGTGGGCAAATTAAAACAGGATCGATGTCTCGTAGTGATCGTATGTCAAAATACAATCAGTTATTGCGTATAGAAGAGCAATTAGGAGACGTTGCTTATTATCCTCAAGGGAATGCTTTTAAAGTTTAATTAGAATTATTTTAATATTTATACGAAGTCCAAGTTTTAATTAACTTGGACTTTTTTATTTATTTATTTTAAATATAATTAGTACTTAAAAGTTCATGTAGTATGTTAATTTATTGAGAAAATGGCAGTCAAAAACCAACGATTTTTGTAACTTCGCGTACTCTAAAATTTTTTAAAAAACACACAGTAAATGTCAAGAAAAGCAACCATCGAAATAGACGGTAAAAAGTATGAATTTCCTATCATAGAAGGAACTGAAAATGAATTAGCAATCGATATAAAAACGCTAAGGGGAATTACCGGTGGTGTAACTACCATTGATCCTGGATATAAGAATACAGGATCTTGTGAAAGTGCTATTACATTTTTAGATGGTGAAAAAGGTATTCTTCGTTACAGAGGATATTCTATTGAGGAATTAGCTGAAAAAGCTGATTTTTTAGAAGTAGCTTATTTACTAATATTTGGTGAATTGCCTACTGCTGATGAATTGACAAAATTTCATGATGACATAAAAAAACAAGCTCATGTAGATGAAGATGTAAAGAAAATCTTAGATGGTTTTCCAAAAACAGCGCATCCAATGGGAGTATTGTCATCTTTGACGAGTGCTTTAGTAGCATTTAATCCTGCTTCAGTTAATGTAGATTCTGAAGAAGAAATGTACAATGCAATTGTTAGAATATTAGGAAAATTCCCAGTTCTAACTGCGTGGACATATCGCAAACATGCTGGATTGCCATTAGACTATGGAGATGATTCTTTAGGTTATGTAGAGAATTTCTTAAAAATGATGTTTAAAAAACCTGCTTCAGACTATGAAGTAAATCAATTAGTAGTTAATGCATTGAATAAATTATTAATTCTTCATGCAGATCACGAGCAAAACTGTTCAACATCAACGGTGCGAATTGTAGGTTCATCAAATGCTAGTTTATTTGTATCACTTTCTGCTGGTATTAATGCGTTATGGGGACCGCTTCACGGAGGAGCAAATCAAGCAGTAATCGAAATGTTAGAGGCTATTAAAGAAGATGGTGGAGATACTAAAAAATATATGGCGAAAGCTAAAGATAAAAATGATCCATTCCGTTTAATGGGCTTTGGGCATCGTGTATATAAAAACTTTGACCCTCGTGCTAAGATTATAAAAGTAGCAGCAGACGAGGTTTTAAACGAATTAGGAATTGAAGATCCTATTTTAGATATTGCTAAAGGTTTGGAAAAAGAAGCTTTAGAAGATCCCTATTTTGTGGACAGAAAATTATATCCAAACGTAGATTTTTATTCAGGAATCATTTATAGAGCATTAGGTATTCCAACCGAAATGTTTACACCTATGTTCGCCTTAGGAAGATTACCAGGATGGATTGCACAATGGAGAGAAATGCGCTTACGTAAAGAACCTATTGGTAGACCAAGACAAATTTATATTGGAGAAACGTACAGACCGTTTAAGAAAACGGAAGACAGATAAAATTATCATTAAGCTACTAAGGCGTGTTCTTTAAAAAGAATGCGCCTTTTTAATTCAATTACATATGAAGAAACCAATTAAAATAATTAAAAATAGATCTGATATTGGAGCAGGTACAAGAGGTTCTGATATGGGTATTGACGCTATAGAAATAGCTGCAATCAATAATAAAAACGATTATTTTAGTTTATTTGAATTTGAAGAAGTAGATACCGAAAACGAATCTATTTACAACAAAGTTAATAACCCCTTTGGTAAACGTATAAAATTTGTTTTAGCACAATGTACTCGTTTAAGTAATTCTGTAAAAGCGACCTTAGATAATGGAGAATTCCCTTTAGTGCTTTCTGGAGATCATTCTTCTGCTTTAGGAACCATTTCAGGAATAAAAGCTTCCTATCCCTCAAAACGACTAGGAGTGGTTTGGATCGATGCTCATGCCGATATCCATTCTCCTTATACATCACCATCTGGAAATATCCATGGGATGCCTTTAGCAGCTGCCTTGGCAAACGACAATTTAGATTGTCAAGTAAACGAAGTAACTAGCGAAGTAGCTAGCTCTTGGAATGCGATGAAAAATATTGGTTGTGAAGGTGCTAAGGTATTGGCAGATGATGTTGTTTATTTTGGTGTGCGAGATACAGAAGCGCCAGAAGACCAGCAAATTGAAAAACTAGGGATTAAAAATTATATGGTAGATGAAGTTCGTTATAGAGGATTAGAAACCTGTGTTAATGAAGCTCTAGAAGCATTATCTAATTGTGACCATATCTATATTTCATTTGATGTTGATAGTATGGATTGTGATTTAATATCTTATGGAACCGGAACTCCAGTCCCAAAAGGATTTGATCAATTTGAAATCATCGAAATTATCAATAAAATTACAGCCTCCAATAAAGTAGCTTCAATAGAGTTTGTTGAAGTCAACCCTTTATTAGATTTTAAAGGAAATAAAATGGCAGAAACGGCTTTTGAAGTGTTGGATGCCATCACTAAAAATTTGAAATAGCATTCTATTTGTTATTTGAAAAAAGGCAGTAAATTATAAATTTACTGCCTTTTTTTGTTTGATGTCCTTTTATAGCGAAAGTGGCGTACTGTTAATTAATGATAATAACTGAATACAGGCGAGGGCGGAGGTATTACTTGCTTAGCAATCTTGTTTTTTATCAGAATTAAAGGCAGTTAAATAGTTGTTCGAAATTTAAAGCTATTAATCATCTCAGCCCTTTTATTATAAATTGTTAGTAAAGGTTTTTGCACAATTAAATTATTGAAAAAGTTGTTTGTCACATATACCCATTCTTAAGTTGTATATTGATTGCTAAATAAATACATAACTATTATGAGAAAAAACATTAGACTAATTGGTTTTTTAGTATTCACGGCTTTAATTTCTTCTGCCTGTATAACTACTGAAAAAGAAGAAGTTCTTGATATGGAAAAAATTATGGTCGAAATTCAAGCAATGGAAGATGCCTATTCAGCAGGTGAAAAAGCAAAAGATGCTGATGCAGTTGCTGAGTATTATAGCGATGACGCCATAAGTTATAGCCGAAACACAGAACCTCTTGTAGGTAAGGCTGCTATTAGAGACAACATTGCAAATAGTATTGCAAAAGATACACTTGATAATTATAATGTATATAAGGTTGTAGACCTATTTGCTGAAGGTAATACTGCGGTTGAGATTGGTTCATGGACCGAATTTGACGCTTCTGGTAACGAAAAGGAACATGGAAATTATATGTCCGTTTTTCAGAAAATAGATGGGAAATATATATGTGTTCGAGATATGAGTTCGACTACATCTCCTGTTAAGTCGGGTATGTAAGCCAAATACATTAAATAAATTTTTGCCAACGTTTTTGTGGATGAAACCTAGCTTATAAAGAGACGCTAAATTTCGGATTAACACAG
>CEWR01040652.1_pt1 | contig 16096 bp, 9 predicted proteins | sample 356321 | NCBI WGS metagenome assembly CEWR01 (sample SAMEA2621551, study PRJEB7988) | marine metagenome | biome: marine biome (ENVO:00000447); feature: mesopelagic zone (ENVO:00000213); material: "saline water (ENVO:00002010), including plankton (ENVO:xxxxxxxx)" | depth 790 m
TGAGCCCGATGAGCTACCAACTGCTCTACCCCGCGATATATGTTTGAATTATTTTATCAATCTAAATCGGCTGCAAATATACAACTTTTTCACTCATACAATACAAATCTTCAAGTTATTTTATATAAAAAAGGAGCACATACACCTAAGCTTTTGATAATCAGTTATCCATAACAATAAAATTTATTTCAGTTTAATCTAATAACAAGGTATTTTCAAACAATATTCTGTTTCTTTACACTTTTAAAAAAAATATAAAATGCATAAAGCAGGTTTCGTAAATATTATTGGTGCACCTAATGTAGGTAAATCAACCTTAATGAACGTTTTAGTTGGCGAACGTTTATCAATTATAACATCTAAAGCACAGACTACCAGACATCGTATTTTGGGTATTGTTAATGACGATGAATATCAAATGGTTTTTTCTGATACTCCAGGAATTATTGACCCTGCCTATAAAATGCATGAAGGGATGATGACTTTTGTAAACATGGCAATTTCTGATGCTGATGTTCTATTAGTAATGGTTGAAGCGCATGAGAAAGCTTTTAAAGATGAAAAAATATTAGAAAAAGTCCAAAAAACTAGCACTCCTGTTATCTTAATCATCAATAAAATTGATGAAATAGAACAAGATCTTTTAGAAGAAAAAGTAAGTTTTTGGAGTCAACTTGTACCTAATGCTAAAGTATTTCCAGTTTCTGCTTTACACAATTTTAATGTAGATCAAGTGGTAATGGAAATTAAAGCAGCTCTACCAGAATCTCCTCCATTTTATGATAAAGATGCTTTAACAGATAAGCCTGAAAAGTTTTTTGTTTCAGAAATAATTAGAGAAAAAATCCTATTAAATTATAAAAAAGAAATTCCATACTCTTGTGAGGTTGAGATTGAAGAATTTAAGGAAGAAGAAAAAATTATCAGAATAAGAGCTGTGATTATGGTAATAAGAGATTCTCAAAAAGGAATTATCATAGGACATCAAGGAAAACCACTTAAAAAAGTGGGTACGCAAGCTCGTATTGATATGGAAACCTTCTTCGATAAAAAAGTGTTCTTAGAGATTTTTGTAAAAGTAAACAAAGACTGGAGAAACAACGAATCACAATTAAAACGTTTTGGATACCTAAACAAATAAGTTTAGGTAATTTAGCCGCTTCTTATGGGAAATATTGTAGCAATAGTAGGTAGACCAAATGTTGGTAAATCAACCTTATTTAATAGGTTAACAGAATCACGTAGTGCCATAGTTGATGAAGCTAGTGGAGTAACTCGTGATAGACATTATGGTAAAGTTGATTGGAATGGTAAAGAGTTTACTCTAATTGATACAGGGGGCTATATAAATGGTTCTGATGATATTTTTGAGGATGAGATAAGAAAGCAAGTTATTATTTCTATTGAAGAATGTGATTTAATAATTTTTGTAGCAGATGTTACCGCTGGAGTTACAGATCTTGACCAAACAGTTGCGAATCTTCTTAGAAAGTCTAATAAAAAAGTTGTTTTTGTATCTAATAAAGTTGATAATAACGCCAGAATTATAGATTCAAATGCTTTCTATAATCTTGGAATGGTAGATGAAATTTTCAATGTGTCTTCTGTTAATGGAAGTGGAACTGGAGAATTATTAGATGAAGTTGTAAACTGTTTAGTTGATTATCCTGAAGAAGAAGATGACGATGGAATACCAAGATTAGCAATAGTTGGAAGGCCAAACGTTGGTAAATCATCTCTTTTAAATGCGCTAATTGGTGAAGAAAGAAATATTGTAACTGATATATCTGGAACCACAAGAGATTCGATTACAACACATTATAACGCTTACGGTTTTGATTTAAAACTAATAGATACTGCAGGAATTAGAAAGAAAGGAAAAGTAAGTGAAGATATTGAATTTTATTCAGTTATGCGTTCGGTTAGAGCAATTGAGAACTCTGATGTATGTGTCCTACTTATCGAAGCTTTAGATGGTATGATGGCTCAAGACATGAACATCTTTAACCTTGCTATTAAGAATAAAAAGGGGCTTGTAATACTTGTTAATAAGTGGGATTTAGTTGATAAAGAAACAAATACCGCTAAAGATGTTGAAGAAGGTATTAGAAAGAAAATTGCACCATTCACTGATGTCCCAATAATTTTCACTTCGGTACTGAATAAACAACGAATACACAAGGCTTTAGAAGAAGTTGTGCAAGTTTATGAAAACCGAACTAGAAAGATACCTACTTCTAAACTAAACGAGACAATGTTGGATATTATAAATCGTAATCCACCTCCTTCTCTTAAAGGAAAATGGATTAAGATTAAATTTGTTACCCAGCTTCCTACTCATGCTCCATCTTTTGCTTTCTTCTGTAATTTACCTCAGTATGTAAAAGATCCATACAAACGATTCTTAGAGAATAAATTGAGAGAAAAGTTCAACTTCTCTGGCGTTCCGATTCAAATATTCATGAGAAAAAAATAACTACTAACAGCAGTTCTAATTATTGAGTTTTTAGCTCGAATAGTTATCTACTTTAAAAGTACACAATGAAAAAAGTAACATACCTGATATTAACCATTTCATTAATATCATCAAGTGTTTTAGCTCAAAACAGTAATGCTGCTCAACCTGAACTAGATTCTGGAACTATTGAACAACAGTTTGATTACATCATTAATAAATCTACTAAGTATAAAGATTTTCAGCTTATAAGAAAAGCATCTATTCTTAAAGTTAAAGCTCATGCTTTAGACTCTGTTAAAGTGATTAGAACAGAGTTAAATAGTTCGAAAAAATCAGCGATTGATGCAAAAAATAGTGCCAAAAAACTTTCTACTGAGGTGAAAAATTTAAACGCTCAAATAGAATCAATTTCTAAAGATGTAGATAGTATTTCTTTTATAGGAATGCCCCTAAGTAAATCGGGATACAATAGTTTTGTTTGGATTATAATTGCAGCTCTTTTTGGTGGCTTAGCAACCTTCATTCTTTTATTTAAGAAAGGCCACGTTACAACAAAGAATGCTCAAACTGATTTAGGTAAAATAAATACAGAATTTGAATCCTTCAGAAAGAAGGCACTACTTAAAGAACAAGAAACAATGAGAAAGTTACAAGATGAGATTAATAAACATTCTCACTAGCCTACTTAAAGTGAAAAAAAAGACGCTTTTACTTCACTAGAAACCTATCATAACGACACCTTTAATTAGTAAAATACAAACCACCAAGGCAAGTACATCAAAGCAAAATGGGGTTAAGCTGCGAGGCATAGTATATATTAAACTATAAAGCGGAATTAGTTTTATCTACTAGACTAAATCATAGATTTTAAGACATCAAAAAAAAATAAAAGCTCCGAAATAATTCGGAGCTTTTATTTTTCGTAGAATAGCTTTACCTAACTATTAATTTTTGAACTTGAATTTTATCATCTGCGTTAAACTCTATAAAATAAAGTCCTGATGATAATTTTTTCTCTTGATCAACATTCAATGTATATTTTCCAGCATTAAATGATTCTCCGCTAATAACGTCCGTAACAATCTGTCCGACTGCATTTCTTACTTTAATAGTCAAATTATCAATTCCTTGAACAAGGTTAAAAGAAATTTTAGCACTTGAGCTTGTTGGATTAGGATAAACACTAAATCCTACTACATTTTTAAATTTATCTTCTGTAGATAATGTTCCATCAATATTAATATCATCAATATATAGGTTATTCCCTCCTCCTGAATCAAAAGCAAATTTAAAACGAACATTGGTTTCATTTGTAATTGAATTCAAACTCCCACTTTTTATATCCCAATCATTTGTTCCAGGAATCCATACTCCATTATTAAAAGTAGATCCAATAGTAGATAAAGCGGAGCCTTGCATTGGTGCCATTGCTAAAGACCAAGAAGAGCCACAATCTAAAGAATACCAAACTAGTAATCGATCATTATTAGAAGAAGATCTTCTTGCAAAAGCAACTTTAAAATTGAATATTGGATTAGCTAAACTTGATAAATCATAAGATGGAGTAACTAATTCATGTCTTTCTCCTACAACAGATATAAAACGATTCATTATCCGAACTGAAGCAGCTCCAGTAGCTGCAGAAGTGGTAATTCTTGTAAAAGGCTGCCCACCTCCGTCTAAATTTTCTATTCTCCATTCGTTATTAAAGTTTGTAGAATTTTCAAATCCATCAACAATAATTCCAGAATAATCAGCCGTTACAGAAGTAACAGTAATAATACCATTCTTAGTCTCATTACCAATTCCCGCAGCAGTTCCAGGCTGATGAGTAACATCATAAACTCCAGCTGAATTATATACTATCGTAGGGTTTTGTACATTTGAAATATTTGGTGTTCCTCCAGTAAACACCCAGTCAAAAATAGTAGGTGTAGCGTCATATGAATCATCATTAAAACTGACAGATTCACCTTCACAAATAAAAACAGGGTTTAGGCCATAAAGTCCTCCTGACAAACCATACTTAAAACCCGCGATTGGCACACAAACAGCCGGATTGTATGGATCATCGGTACCTGTAGCTAATAAATTAGATCCTGTCCAAAGTGTATTTCTAGAACCCCAACTTTGATTCAAAGCGGTATGCATTCTACTTTTTTGACCTTCAGTAAACATTCTTTCACAAAAAGAATACTCCATATAATTTTGAACATTATCTAGACTACTACAAGATGAATAAGCTGTATTACAACTAACTTGACCAATTGTTGGTGGCGTATCTGCAACACCATCATCATCATTACAGTTTCCTGCAAGACCAGGATTGTTGGAATTACCCCAGCAATGTGGTAAGTTTAAATAATGACCTACCTCATGTGTGACAGAATTTCCTAATTGAGCCGAACGAATAATAATCCCTTCCGCATTCTGACTTGGAGCAAATCCTGGGTAATAAGAATAACCTCCAGCCCCAGAAGAAAGAGTTTGAACTACCCATATATTTAAGTACTTAGTTGTATTCCAATTCACAAGACTCTTTACATTTTCTCCTGCTGTATTTGTTAATGGTGATGATGTTCTAGTTATACCTTCTGTACAGTTCCCGTTAGGGTCTAAATGAGCCAATCTAAATTGTATTTGACAATCAGCAGCGATTCCAATAAATGCAGAAACAACATCACTTAAATCTGAATTTAACTTCTGAAAATCGTCATTTAAGTTTTTTATAGAAGCCTCAATCGCTGTTTTGGAAACATTACCTACTCCATTATCATGGATTACATGATAAACAACAGGGATAGTATATATAGCAGCTTTTTTACCAGATGTAAACTCCATGTTTTGCTCATTTTCTATAGCAATCTGATTATGGGCATCAGATATTTTTTTAAGATTTGGGCTTTCAGATAATCTCTGATTATTAACAACTGCTGAACCACAATGAAGTCTATCAGAGTTACTTAAATCTATTTGAGAATTAACATTCAGAGAGAAAGTGATTGATATTATTAACGTTAAACATTTAATACATCTCATAATCCTATTTTTTATGTTTCGCCATTATTTTATGAAATTTATCTACCTAAAAAAAGCTCTGAATTACTTCAGAGCTTTTAAATCTTGATAGAATTTTTTATCTAACTATCAACTTTTCTACTTTGGTATTACCATCAGAATTCATTTCTATAAAATAGATACCTGAAGCCAATTTTTTCTCTTCATCAACTCTTAAAGAATACTTACCTGCTGAGAATGATTGCCCATTAATAACGTTAGTTACAACTTGGCCAACTGCATTTCTTACTTTAATTGAAAGATTCTCTACTCCTTCAATTAGATTAAAAGATATCCTTGCACTGGAACTTGTAGGGTTTGGATAAACACTAAAGCTAGTAATTTTCGTCAGTTCATCCTCAATTGATAATGTCCCATCAATATTAATATCATCAATATAAAGGTTATTTCCTTGACCAGACTCAAAAGCAAATTTAAAGCGAACATTTGTTTCGGTAGAAATCGAATTTAAACTTGTTGATTTTGTAGCCCAATCATTAGCCCCAGGCACCCAAACACCAGTATTCAATGTACTTCCAATTGTAGAAAGTCCAGAACCTTGCAATGGCGCCATTACTAATGACCAAGTATATCCACAATCCAATGATCTCCAAACCAATAATCTATCACTATTTGAACTAGCTCTTCTTGCAAAAGCCAACTTATAACTAAATGTTGGGTTAGCTAAAACTGACAAATCATAAGATGGACTAATTAATTCATGCTGCTCACCTATTACAGAAATAAAACGATTCATAATTCGTACAGATGCTGTACCTGTTGCGGCAGTAGTTGTAATCCTTGTAAAAGGTTGACCACCTCCGTCAATATTTTCTATTCTCCAATCTGAGTTAAAAGTTCCAGCGTTTTCAAATCCATCTACAATTAATCCTGAATAGTCAGCAGTTAAAGAACTTACAGTAATAATGTTACTTTTTATTTCACTACCACTTCCAGCAGTCGTTGCTGGTTGATGCGTTACACTGAATACTCCAGGAGTATTGTAAGTAATTGTTGGATTTGCATCACCCGAAGTATTTGGTGTACCTCCTGAAAACAACCAATTAAATGATGTTGGTGAAGCATCATAAGAAAAGTCAGTAAACGCTACAGAATCTCCTTGACAGATGTACTCTTTATCGTATGTAAAATCTGCAATTGGTGTACAAATAGCAGGGTTGTAAGGATCTGCAACACCAGTAGCAATTAAATTTGCATTTGTAGCAAGATGACCAATACCACTATTTACATTTGTGTTAGTAAGAATAGATTCTACCCTTGCCTTTTGATCTAGTGTAAACATGTTTTGACAACTAGCATAACTCATGTAATTTTCAATTTGATCCACAACATCAGCATTACCATAATCCGCTTCATTATTACTACATGAATTTTGGTTTGTATTGCATGCACTAGTTACTGACTCATATTGTCTTGGGGTATCGCTACAATAATCATCATTCCCACTACACCATCCGTAATTAAAGGTATGTAAAAGATTAAGGCAATGACCTAACTCATGAGTTAAAGTTCTATCATTGAAGCTAGTATTTTGATCAACAATTACAACACCATATGTTCCATTATTATTACTTCCTGGAAATTGAGCGTATCCTGCAACATAACCTCCTGTACTTACTGTTTCAATTTCATCAATAATCCAAATATTAAAATATTTTCTTGCACCATTATTTGCCCAATAACTGACAGATTTTACATTATCTCTAGGAACAGGGTAAAAACTTAAATCATTTTCCATTCTAACGATTCCCTCAGTACAATCTCCATTAGGATCTATGTGTGCCAACCTAAACTCTACATCAACAGCAGCAGCAAAAGGCGCAAAAAGAGGTCTAGTATTAGATGCATCAGTATTCTGTCTGTTAAAATCAATATTTAAACGATTAATCATCGATTCAATACCATTTTTTGAAACATAGCCCTGACCACCACTATGAGTAATGTTATGCACAACAACAGGAATAATTACCGTTGCTTTCTTTTTTGAAGCATCATTATTTAGTTTATAGTCTATAGTGTATTGCTCTAGTTGTTCTCTAACAGCAGCAAAATTAGGATCTTGCATTTTCATTTCCTCTAAATGCTGATCCGAAGCACACCATTTAGCAGCTTTAGAATTTTGAGCTGAAGCATTCACAGACATTAATATAGCCAATGTGAAAAATAAAGAGAGTTTAGTTAATTTCATATAATTTTAGTTTAGTTAGTCGACCAAACTTAATGAAATAAAATGAGATGAATAAAATTATTCTATTAGCGGTTCAATTTTGCCCATAAACGGACAGTTTTAGCATTATTCTGTTAAATCTCTTACAGAGCAAATAACATCTTTACTTAAATTATCTTCATCAATAAATCTAAGTACTTTTTTTGCTACAATTTCAGGAGCAACCAAATATTCAGACCCCACATATTCTTTAAAACGTTTAATATTTGAAAAATTCATTTCTTCAGACCTTCTAACTTCTGATTGCATTTCTGTATCAATAATTCCTGGGGCTAAACTCAACACTTTAATCTTAGAACTATCAATAGTTACTTCATCCTTAAGAACTCTACTAAACATATCTAATCCCGCTTTAGTTGAACAATAAACATTCCAACCATCAATTGGCTTTCTTCCTGCACCAGAACTTATATTTAAAATAATCTTTTCACATTTTAACTCAGAATATTCTGAAATAAAATTATTAGCTAAAATTACTGGTGTTATTAAATTTAAATTATAGGCATCAATTATTTTTTGATTATCAATACCTCCAACATGCTTAACATCCCCTAGGTTTGCAGCATTGTTAATTAACACAATCTTATCAGCTCTTAATATTTGAGGAAATTGAAATTTCAAAACCTCCTCCATCTTACTCAAATCAACATTTGTGTGCTTGTATTGCTTGTGTTCAATCGAACTTGTTCTGGCTAGGCCATAAACGACATTAGACTCATCCTTTAACAATAAGTCCAACAAAGATTTTCCCAATCCCTTACTTGATCCTGTAATAATATAATAATTCATAATTACCTTAATGCTTTTGCTAAATCTCCAATTAAATCTTCAACATCCTCAACACCAACACTTAACCTAATTAAGGAATCTACAACCCCATTTCTTTCTCTTTCTTCTTTCGGAATTGCTGCATGCGTCATTGTAGCTGGATGACCTATTAAAGACTCTACACCTCCTAAAGATTCAGCCAAAGCAAAAATAGTTACCCTATTAAGAACATTTAATGCATCCTCTAACTTGTTCCCAACCATATTAAAAGAAACCATACCTCCATAACCTCTCATTTGCTTTTTGGCAACAATATGATTTGGATGATCTTCAAACCCTGGCCAGTAAACATTATCAACTTTAGGATGATTTTTTAAGAAATTTGCTACTTCAGCACCATTTTCGCAATGTCTTTGTACTCTTAAATGTAAAGTTTTAATTCCTCTCAGGACTAAAAAAGAATCTTGAGGACCACAAACCGCTCCACTACTATTTTGGATTCTATAAATTTCATCAGCAATTTTATCATCATTGCAAATTAACGCTCCCATAACAACATCTGAATGACCTCCCAAGTATTTTGTTACAGAATGCATAACAACATCCGCTCCTAAATCTAAAGGGTTTTGTAAATAAGGCGTAGCAAATGTGTTATCAACTGCGAGCATACAATTATTTGCCTTAGCCAAACTACTTACCTCCTCAATATCAATAATATTCATCATTGGATTGGTTGGTGTTTCTACCCAAATAATTTTTGTTTTTTCATTTATTTTAGCTTTAATCTCAGAAGTATCTGCCATAGATACAAAATGAAACTTTATACCATATTTTTCAAAGATAGTTGTAAAAATACGATAAGACCCTCCATATAAATCACTTGTGGAAATAACCTCATCACCTGGATTTAAAATTTTCATTAAACAATCCATTGCAGCCAACCCAGAACCAAAACAAGCACCATGCTTTCCGTTTTCTATTGCAGCTAAATTTCGCTCTAAAGCATGTCTTGTTGGATTTTGAGTTCTAGAATATGCATAGCCTTTATGATTACCTACCCCATTTTGAACATAAGTTGATGTTTGGTATATTGGCGTCATTATAGCACCTGTTGCAGAATCATATTCCAACCCAGCATGGATCGCTTTAGTTCCAAATTTCATGTTTTTTTCATTTTGCATAACCTTGTTATTTTGAGATTATTAAAAGTAATTATTATCTGGATAGTTATTCAATAATCTTTTAGGAATTCAAACTCAACAAAAATGTAGTACTATATTAAAAGTTACGCAAGCAACCATTTAAGTTTATTTTGAGTCTATTGTGATACACAAATGAATTAATTATGAAAAAAATACTTTTCACCATCTTAATTACTGGAATATTTTCTGTTCAAGCACAGGTTAAAAAAGTTCTATTTATAGGGAATAGTTACACTAGCGTAAACAGCCTTCCATCATTAGTTAAGAACATTGCCTTAAGCTTTGGCGATACAATGCTTACTGATCAGAATACTCCGGGTGGACAGCAATTAGTTCAACATGTAGTAAACGCTACAACACTTTCAAAAATTTCATCTCAAAACTGGGACAATGTTGTTATTCAGGAACAAAGTCAAAAACCTTCTTTCTCACCTGGTCAAGTAGCAACGGATGTTTACCCTTATGCTGAAATTTTATGCGACTCTATAAGATCAAATTATTCATGCTCAGAACCAGTTTTTTATATGACTTGGGGAAGAAAAAATGCTGACTCTGGACCTTGTGCAAATGGACTGATGACTTCATGTACCTATGAAGGAATGCAACAAAGATTAAGAGAAAGCTATATGGAAATGTCTGCAGACAATAATGCTACCACTTCTCCTGTGGGAGTGGCATGGAAAAATGTTAGAGATAGCTTTCCAACTATTGAGCTTTATACTGGAGATGAAAGTCATCCAAGTATTTACGGAAGTTATTTAGCAGCTTGTGTATTTTACGCTACGCTTTACCAGAAATCACCGATAGGTTCAACATCTGTGCCAATAGGAATTGGCACAGCTGATGGGTTTTACTTGCAAACTGTAGCTTCTTATACTGTTTTAGATAGTATGCCTTTATGGAGAATAAACGCAAATAAACCTATTGCTGATTTTAATTACACCGTTAATACAAGTAACGGAAATGTAGCTTTTACAAATTCATCAACTAATGACCTAACTTATGAATGGACTTTTGGAGATGGTAATACAAGTACTTTAGAAAGCCCTAATCATACCTACTCAGGTGGTAATAACACGTACAATGTTGAATTCATTGTATATTCTATCGATAGTTGTTTTTCTGATACAATTACGCAAATAATAAATATTTCAGCTACAGGAATTCAGAGCTATAAAAACACCAATAACGCAATTATATATCCTAACCCTGCTAAAGATTTTATTCAGATTAAAACAAATTTAGAATACAATTCTGTCTATATCATTGATGTTACAGGCAAAACTATAAAACAATTTAATTCTCTATCTAAAATTGATATTACAAGTTTATCTAAAGGAATTTACTTTATCAAGTTAATTGGAGAAGAGATTCTTGAAGTTAAGAAGTTTATAAAAGAATAATGTAACATTTTTTATTAATTAAGTTTCCCTATCAAGTTGAGAATAAAAATATATTTAGCGTTAACCAAAATAAATGCTAAATGTGATAGAACTTCATCACCATTAACATAAAAAAAAGGTGTAATTTTCAGAAGCAGGACTTTCAATTGTAATCTGTCTGAATGCTTCACAGTCATTATTTTTCTATAAAATTAAGTGTTAATTTTACTCTTATAAAGACTAACCTATGAAGACCTTTAAAACAATTTGTTTACTTATAGCCTTGTCAGGAGCTTTTAATCAGGCATATACTCAAACATCAGTTGCAAGACAATGGAATGACGTGTTACTAGAAGCTATAAGAAAAGATTATGCAAGACCAACAATTCACGCTAGAAATCTACATCACGTTTCAATAGCAATGTATGATGCTTGGGCGGTCTATGATTGTAATGCTTTCACTTACTTTCTTGGAGATACCGTAGGGAATTATTATTGTCCTTTTAATGGGATCACAATACCAACCAATACTGATTCAGCCCAAAATGAAGCAATAAGCTATGCTGCATACCGAATATTAAGCCATAGGTTTAAAAATTCTCCTGGACAGAATATTTCAATACCTAAATTTGACACATTATTCTTTAATTTGGGGTATGATTCAACATTTACTTCCGTAGATTATTCGATGGGTTCTCCAGCTGCTCTTGGGAATTATATAGCAAAGAAAATAATTAACTTTGGTCTTCAAGATAATTCTAATGAACAAGGGTTGTATGCCAATCAATTCTACACCCCCAGTAACCCAACATTACTTCCTGCAGTCTCAGGAAACCCGAATATTACAGACCCAAACCGTTGGCAACCTTTGTCGTTAGATGTTTACATTGACCAAAGCGGAAACACTCTTCCCTTTTCTACTCCAGAGTTTTTGAGTCCGGAATGGGGAACAGTCACACCATTTGCCTTAGTTGATTCTAACTTAACAATTCATACAAAAAACAACAATGATTATTGGGTATATCACGACCCAGGCCCCCCAGCCTTGATAGACACATCTGGCTTAGACACATTATCTGATGAGTATAAGTGGGGATTTTCGTTGGTTTCAATATGGTCTAGTCACCTAGATCCTAATGATACTACAACCTTAGATATTTCTCCGAAATCAATTGGAAATGTCCAATCGTACCCAACCGACATTGTTGGTCTGCGTAACTTTTATGATTATGAACAAGGTGGAGATATTGGTACAGGACATTCTCTAAATCCATCTACAGGACTATCCTATGATACGAATTTTGTATCTCGAGGTGATTATAGTCGAGTATTAGCAGAATTCTGGGCTGATGGTCCAGACTCAGAAACTCCTCCGGGACATTGGTTTACTTTACTAAATAATGTTGCCGACCATTCAGCATTTTCAAAACAGTTTAGGGGTGTTGGTGATACTTTAAGTGATCTTGAATGGGATGTAAAAGCATATTTCACCCTTAGTGGAGCGCTACATGATGCAGCTATTGCGGCTTGGGGAATTAAAGGTTGGTATGATTACCTCAGACCTATTTCTGCCATTCGTTATATGGCAGATAAAGGACAATGTAGTGACACCTCGTTAATGTCGTTCAACAAAAATGGAATACCTTTAGTAAATGATTATATAGAATTAGTTCTACCTGGTGACATTCTTGCTGGATCAGGAAACATCAATGTAGGTAAGATTAAACTATACGCTTGGAAGGGCCCTGACTACATTATTGATCCAAATACTGATATAGCTGGTGCTGATTGGGTTTTAGCAGAAAATTGGTGGCCTTATCAACGTCCAACATTTGTCACCCCTCCTTTTGCTGGTTATATTTCTGGACATTCCACCTTTTCAAGAGCTGCGGCAGAGATTTTAACACTTTTCTCAGGCGATCCTTTTTTCCCTGGTGGAATGGGCCAATTTTTAGCAAAAAAAGATAGCTTTTTGGTTTTTGAGAAAGGTCCAAGTGAAGATGTTTTATTGCAATGGGCAACTTATAGAGATGCATCTGATCAATGTAGTTTATCTAGAATTTGGGGAGGCATCCACCCTCCTGTTGATGATATACCAGGTAGACTTATAGGTGAAAAAATAGGCGTAAATGCATTTAATTTTGCAGAAAATTATTTTACTGGAAAGTATGCTAATACTACAGATATAACTTCTTGTGATAACTTTACCTCTCCTAGCGGAAAGGTATGGAGTACGACTAACACTTACACCGATACCATTCCAAATAACCTATGTAATGACAGTATAATTACGATTAACCTTCATATTTTGAATAGCTCAACAGCAACAGACATTAGAGCTTCATGCGATTCATTAATTTGGATAGATGGAATTACATACTTCACAACTAACAATACTGCAACACACACTTTAACTAATTATGTTTCTTGCGACTCTTTAGTAACACTTAATTTAAGTATCATTACTACAATAGATACAAGTATAAATCAAACAGGAAACACTTTATCCTCTAATCAAACTGGAGCTAACTATCAATGGGTAGATTGCAATAATAGTTTTACTCCTATTTCGGGAGAAATAGGTGAAGATTATACACCAACATCATCTGGTTTATACGCTGCTATAATACAAGCGGGAAATTGTATTGACACTTCAACCTGTGTTAATTTAATAATTAGTGACATTTTTGAAAACTCAATTGATGAAACAACTCAAATCTACCCTAATCCTGCCAAAAATTACATCCAAGTTAAATCAAACTTAACACTCAAATCAATAGTAATTACTGACATTACAGGAAAAACTGTTAAATCAATAAATTACAAAACGCAGATTAATATTGATCATTTATCAAAAGGTGTTTACATCATCAAGTTAATTGGAGAAGAAAAAACTATTGTACGAAAGTTTATAAAGGAATGAAACTTATTTTCTTAACATAAAAAAGCCTCCCGAAATAATTCGGGAGGCTTTTTTTATTACTTAAGTTTCCTCGTCAAGCTAAGAATTAAATAAGATCAACTATCAATCTTTGCATATTTGGCATTATCCTCAATAAACGCTCTACGTGGCGGAACATCATCCCCCATTAACATAGAGAAAGTATGATCTGCAGAAGCAGCACTTTCAATTGTAATCTGTCTTAATGTTCTAAATTCTGGATTCATTGTAGTATCCCACAACTGATTTGCATTCATCTCACCAAGTCCCTTGTAACGTTGCACATGAACACTTGATTCTTTACCTGCACCTTGCATACCTTTAATGGCTAATAGTCGCTCTTCTTCACTCCAACAATACTTTTGCTCTTTCCCTTTCTTCACTAAATAAAGTGGTGGAGTAGCTATATAAATATGTCCTCTCTCTACCAACTCATACATATGACGAAAGAAGAAAGTTAAAATTAACGTTTCAATGTGAGATCCATCAACATCAGCATCACACATAATAATTACTTTATGGTATCTAAGTTTTTCAGTATTTAATGCTCTAGCATCTTCCTCTGTTCCAACTCTTACCCCTAAAGCAGTATAAATATTCTTGATTTCTTCGTTTTCAAAAATCTTATGATGCATTGCTTTCTCAACATTCAAAATCTTACCCCTTAATGGCATAATTGCTTGAAACTTTCTATCTCTACCTTGCTTTGCTGTTCCACCTGCAGAATCTCCCTCGACTAGGTACACTTCACATTCTGCTGGATCTTTAGAAGAACAATCAGAAAGCTTACCTGGTAAACCAGAACCTGTCAACACATTCTTACGCTGCACCATTTCTCGTGCCTTACGTGCGGCATGACGAGCAGTTGCTGCTAAAATTACTTTTTGTACAATTTGTTTCGCATCATTTGGATTCTCTTCCAAATAATTCTCTAACATTTCACTTACTGCCTGACTAACAGGTGCGGTAACTTCTCTGTTTCCTAATTTTGTTTTTGTTTGACCCTCAAACTGAGGTTCTTGAACTTTTACTGATACAATTGCTGTTAATCCTTCTCTAAAATCATCTCCAGAAATTTCAAACTTTAACTTTGTAAGCATACCAGAAGCATCTGCATATTTTTTCAAAGTATTAGTTAATCCTCTTCTAAATCCAGATAAGTGAGTACCACCTTCGTGCGTATTAATATTATTAACGTAAGCGTGAATGTTTTCAGCATAAGAAGTGTTATAAATCATAGCAACCTCAACAGGTATACCATTCTTTTCACCTTCCATACTAATAACATCTGATATTAAAGATTCTCTTGTTTCATCGATATATCTAACGAACTCTGCTAATCCAATATCTGAATGAAACAACTCTGTTTTATATTCTCCAGTCTCAAGATCTTTACTACGCTTATCAGTCATGGTAATCTTAATCCCTTTATTAAGGTAAGATAACTCACGCATTCTGTTTGCTAATGTCTCATAGTTATATTCTCTTAAATCAAATATTTGAGCATCTGGCTTAAAAGTAACTTGCGTTCCTCTTTCTTCAGTTACACCAATTTCTGCAACAGGAGCAAGAGCTTTACCTCTAGAATAATCTTGTTTGTAAACTTTTCCGTCTCTATAAACGATAGCTTCTAAATGTTCAGACAATGCATTAACACAAGAAACACCAACACCGTGTAAACCACCAGAAACCTTATAAGAATCTTTATCGAATTTACCCCCGGCACCAATTTTAGTCATAACTACCTGTAGGGCAGAAACTCCTTCTTTTTTGTGCATATCAACCGGTATCCCTCTACCGTTATCCTTAACCCCAACAGAGTTATCTTCGTTTATCCAAACAGAAATTGTATCACAATGTCCAGCTAAAGCTTCATCAATAGAGTTATCAATTACCTCGTAAACCAAATGATGCAATCCTCTAAGACCAACATCTCCAATATACATTGAAGGTCGCATTCTAACATGCTCCATCCCCTCAAGGGCCTGTATACTATCTGCTGAATAAGCTTTCTTTTCTTCTTCGCTCATAATTAATATA
>CEWR01159518.1_pt1 | contig 15993 bp, 15 predicted proteins | sample 356321 | NCBI WGS metagenome assembly CEWR01 (sample SAMEA2621551, study PRJEB7988) | marine metagenome | biome: marine biome (ENVO:00000447); feature: mesopelagic zone (ENVO:00000213); material: "saline water (ENVO:00002010), including plankton (ENVO:xxxxxxxx)" | depth 790 m
TAACACTGCTATAATTATAATTGCTAAAGTAGAAGTTGAATAATAATATTTTGGACTTATAAAGTTACTGGAAGCTACTACCTTATATTTTTTATAAAGATAAATCCATAAATACGCGGCAAGGACAAATAACAATAACACGTGCCAATAGGTAAATAGAAACCTAAATAACATTCCTGAAACATTGGATTCATCTTTCAAAACATCTAAAACGGTAATGGTAGTTCTGCTATAATTGTATTTATAGTAGATGAAATCAACAAAATTTAATGAATAAGCAATTAGGTTGGTGATGAAATAAGTATACAACAGCATTTTTTGATACTTAATTGATGCTGTAAACCTTATCGGAATTATGGAAAGCAATATAAAAAGGGAGTTTACATATAAGATCGCAGTGGTATCAAATGCCAAACCGTAATAATACAATCTAAAAAATTCTGAAATGGAATCAACACCTAAAAGCGAAAAATTATAAAAAAGAAAAAGTGCTCTAGCAACAAAATAGAATACATAAACTAATAATATTCTATAAAGTAAAACTTTGTATTCCCGCACTCTAAAAATAGTATTCATTAAATCAGTTTTAATCTAGAATTATTTGAATTTATTTCAAAAAAAATAACTTTACAAAATAACATCTTTTTTATGTTATTTAATAAAATTAATAATTTAAAAAAACCAGTATAATTTTATAGTAAATCTTCTTTATATATTTTGTTTTTAAATTTTAATATTACTTAATAATTACATTGCTAAATGAAGCGTTAATATTAATTGACTTTTCATTTGTATTAGTATAATTATAACCTTTCTGAATGATTAAATCTCCAACAACAGATTTATTCAACTTTAAATTAGAAGATACCGGAATTTTCAACTTTGTTTTTTTTCCGTTATAATAAAATGAATGAGCCGTTTTAGGTAAATTTAAAATAGCGTCTGAATTTTCTAAAACAATATGCAAATCTGAAAAATTATTAGAAACTGAATTTATTTGTAAGTTTCCTATAGATCCAGAAACAATAGCTATTTTGTTAATCGTTCCAATGAGTACATCGCTAGAAATCGCTTGGAGATTAATTTTTTCAACATTTTTAATACTACAATCCTCCACATAATTTACATTTATGGAGCCATCAATCCAATTCTCAACAGAAACAGGTGCATAAGCAGCATTGATGAAGGTTTCACCCCCATCAATACTATTTGCAGTAAAAGTTGAATAATTCAATGTTGCTTTTATATTATAAGCATTTGCCATTTTTAACTCACCATGCCGAACATTAACTTCCGTTTTAGTGTTTTTAGGCATTTTTATAATGATTGTCTTTTTAACGTTTTTAAGTTTATGATGATTACGACTTGCTGCTTCGTAATCTTCCCCTATTTTCTCAGCCATAATTTCTATTTCTCTTGCTTGTTTTTCAAATTCCTCAGAGTTTTTTTCGAATTGTTTTGCGAAATTTTCTCCCCATTCTTCCATATCTTCTCCAAACTTCTCACCCCATACTTCCATTTTAGCTTCCCACTCTGGACCATGTTTTTCTTCCCATTCCTTACCAAATTTTTCTCCCCAAGCTTCTATTTTCGCTTCAAATTCAGGTCCAAAATTATCTTCCATTTGCTTTTCAAATTTCTTCATGTATTCCTCTTCATTTTCTTGATATGCTTCATAATCAAAGTTGATGTTTCCCACACCTTTAATTAATTTATCAGACATCACAGACATCTCAGGCATCTCAGGAATCTTAGGCAACTCAGGAATCTCAGGAATAATTATAGTTTCCAATAAAGGGCCTAAAAATTCCATATTAAATTGCATTTCGTCAGAATTATAATCGTAATTATAATGACTCATATCTCCGTGAGCGTTGGAAGTTACTACAACCTTTTTACTATTTCCTAGAACATTAAATTTCCAAACATCAAATAATTCCTTTTTTTCTGATTCCGATAAGGTATCATCGTCAATAAATGCTACTACTTCCACTTTGTTTTTATTCCACGTTTCAAAGACTACATTGGTATAAGAAGTATTAACTTCCACCACCATATCTTTTGATGCGTTAAAAGATTCAACATATTTTGTTTGACCGTAAAATATACTCGTAGTCAATAATAAAACTATTACTAAGCTGTTTTTAAATATTATTACTTGTTTCATGTGTTTTAATTTTTAAAAAAAATCGGTCACCTGCTGTACGCTATTAGTCATTTTATTTAAATGATAGCATTAAAGCACGCTCGGTTCATTTTCTTGTGTTTTAAATTCGTTTATTTTGCTTTTAAGTTTGAACAGCAATTCCAAACGTAATTTTAAATTATCAATTAATGCAGTGATAGTTTCTTCTGTAGGCCCTACTTTATTTAGCTCAAGGCTAAGATTTTTATATTCTTTATCTAAGGCACTTAATTGCTTCATATAACCTTTGACTAATTCTTTATTTTTATTATCAATTTTTAAAGAAGCAAGCTGAACATTGATTCCTGCTAAATAGTATTCTTCTATTTTTTTTAAATCTGGCGATAAATCTCCTAAAGAAATTTGATTCGGTTTTGGTTTTGGTTTTTCAGTTGTATTTACAATAGGATTGCTAGTGTTATTTATAGTATTCCCTGTAAAGTCTAATGAATATTGGTATCCGAAAATTGATACACTAATCAAAACCAATGCAATAGCTGCCACCTTAAACCAAGGAAAAGAATTCTTTTCTATGGGCATTTTTTTATTTAGCATTGCTTCAAAACGTTTCTCATGTCCTTTTGAAAGCAGTACTTTCTCTGGGTTTTCTCCCTTCAATAATTCTCTAAAATCCTGTGCCATATTGCAAATGTTTTAAGGTTTTTTTTAATATTGTTTTCCCACGATGTAAATTAGTTCTAGAAGCATTTTCAGAAATACAAAGCACCTCTGAGATCTCTTGATGATCATAACCTTCCAATAAAAATAATTGTACTACTACTTGATAGTTTTCTGGTAAATCTTTAATTGCTGATAAAATTTCGGTTACCGTAGTTTCATCACTTACTTCCCAGTCATAATCATCTTGAACTATTTCAAAAACAGAATCATCAATCAATTCTGTTTCTAATTTTTTACTTTTAATTGTGTCTAAACATCTATTTATTACTATTCTTTTTAACCAAGCTCCAAAGGTGACGTCCCCTTTAAACTGATCCAATTTACTAAAAGCCTTTACAAAAGCTTCTTGCATTGCATCTTCTGCTGCGTGCTTGTCTTTTAAATAACGCTGTGCTACGATAAACATACCATCACAGTATTGACTGTATAATGTCATTTGTGCCTTCCTACTATTATTTTTGCATTGTTCAACGAGTAATTTATCCGACAATTTTGATGGTTTTTTAGTTGCTGTTCAGTTTAAAGACGACATAAAAATACTATTGTTGCAGAATTCAATATTTTTATTTCAGTATCTTTAACACTTCTAAATATAAAGCTATGAGTAAGTTTAAAAAAAGATTTTTCTGGATATTTGGTATCTTATTAGTAATCATACTGCTTTTTAGATTTGTAATAGGGCCCGTTATGAAAACACAAACCAAAAAACATAGCCCCGAACAGCATATAACCCATCATCAAGGAGATCTTGAACTAAATGTATTTTATTGCAGTCCAAGTAAAAAAGAGCGTGTTATTTTTGGTGAATTGATTCCATACGGCGAAGTTTGGCGAACGGGTGCAAACGAAGCATCTACTTTCACTACCAATAAAGATCTTATAATAGATGGAAAAGAACTTCCAACAGGTACCTATAGTTTATGGACTATTCCTGGTGAAGATTCATGGCAAGTTATTTTTAATACTGAAATGTATGAATGGGGAGTTAAATATACAGATCAAACCGCATCTCGAGATCCAGAAACTGATGCTTTACTGGTAACAGTTTCGGTTTCAAAAAGTTTAACGGTTACCGAAAGCTTTACCATTTCATTTTCTGAAACTGAAGCAGGTACTTTAATGATGTTAGCCTGGGATGCTACTGTAGTACCAGTTTTATTACAAGAAAAATAAAATGAAAAAAAAAGAGGCTAATAAATCCGCTTTAATTGAAAAAGAAGGAGTGCCACAACCTAAATCCATAAGTGTAAAGGTTGCTACTACCCTTAAAAAAAGACGTATAAAGGTTCCTGCTACAAAAGAATTAATAAAAGGAATATTAAATAAAGATAAAACTGCTTTAAGTCGTGCTATCACACTAGTAGAAAGCACTACCCAAAAGCATCAAAATCAAGCAAGAAAAATAATTGAAGCCTGCTTACCTCATGCAAACAATTCTATACGAATAGGGATTACCGGAGTTCCAGGTGTTGGAAAAAGTACTTTTATAGAACAGTTTGGAAAACTTCTTGCTCAAAAAAACTATAAAGTAGCAGTATTGGCTGTAGACCCTAGTAGCTCCATTAGTGGAGGAAGTATATTAGGAGACAAAACACGTATGGAAGATTTAGTAAGAGAGCCCAATGCTTTTATACGCCCTTCCGCATCAAGAGATTCATTAGGTGGTGTTGCAAGAAATACTAGAGAAGCCATTATTTTATGTGAGGCTGCTGGTTATAATGTGATTCTAATTGAAACAGTGGGCGTTGGACAAAGTGAAACTGTTGTACATTCAATGACCGATTTCTTTTTATTATTAAAACTAGCTGGTGCTGGAGATGAATTACAAGGTATTAAAAGAGGTATTATTGAAATGGCTGATTGCATTGTTATAAATAAAGCTGATGGAAATAATATAACTGCAGCAAAACTAGCTAAAACCGAATTTAACAGAGCGCTTCATTTGTATCCAGATAAAGGAAATGACTGGACTCCAAAAACACTAACTTGCAGTGCTATTAACAATGAAGGGGTATCTGAAATTTGGGAGCTAATTCAAAAGTATAATTCCATCACTAAGGAAAATGGATATTTTCAGCAAAAAAGAAACGAACAAAATAAATATTGGTTGCTTCAAACAATTGAAAGCGCTTTAAAAAGTAACTTTTACAATCACCCAAGAATTAAAGAAGAATTAAAAAAACAGTTAATTTTAATTAGTGAGAATAAAGTAACTCCTTTTGAAGCTGCTAATTATTTATTAAATATAGATGACTAAAGAATGTCTGAGTTTACCATTATAGTTCCTGTTTACAATGAAGAATTAAACTTAGAACGAGTTGAGAAGGAATTGGTTTCTTATTTGAAAATTGCTAAAAAAGAAACTTCAATTCTATTTATAAACGATGGATCTACCGATGCTAGTCAGCAATTAATTGAAGGTATTTGTTCTAGAAATGAAAACTTCAATTTTATAAATTTCAAAGAAAACAAAGGGTTAAGCGCTGCATTAAAAGCTGGTTTTGATTATGTAGAAACTCCTTTACTAGGATATATAGATTCCGACCTACAAACTTCTCCAAAAGATTTTAATATTCTCTTAAGCCAAATAGACAAATACGATTTGGTTACTGGTATTCGTACCCAAAGAAAAGATTCATTTATTAAGAGTTTTTCTTCTAAAGTATCTAATAATATCAGAAATGCTTTCACACATGACGGCATGGAAGATACCTGTTGTCCTTTAAAAGTTATTAAAACGGAATATGCAAAAAAAATCCCTATGTTTAAAGGCTTACACCGGTTTTTACCTGCGATGATTTTATTGCAAAAAGGTACTGTTTTACAAGTACCTGTTCAACATTTCCCAAGAATTGCAGGAGAAACAAAGTTTGGAATTAGAAATCGTTTATTCGCATCCATCACAGATTGTTTTGCGTATTTATGGATGAAAAAGAAATATATAAACTATGAAGTAATCAAAAAAGGGTGAACGATTACCTTATATATTCCATTGGCTTAATAGCACAAATCTTTTTTTCAATTAGACTATTAGTGCAATGGATTTCTTCAGAAAAAGAAAAAAAAGTGGTCGCTCCTACTTTATTTTGGAGCTTAAGTTTAATCGCTTCTTTTCTTCTTTTTATTTACGGATATTTTAGAAATGATTTTGCAATTATGCTAGGTCAATTTATAACGTATTATATCTATATTAGAAATTTACAATTACAACATCAATGGAAAAAACTACCAAAAGGGATTCGGATCTTTTTTATTTATTTTCCTATTTCCGTATTGTTATTTACTTTCCTGAAAGGAGAATACGATATCACACAACTTTTTAAAAAAGATTACATTTCTAGTTGGTTATTGGTTTTAGGAATTGTTTCACAACTAGTATTTACATTCCGATTTATATACCAGTGGGTTTTGTCAGTAAGAATTAAAACTTCAGAACTTCCATCTGGATTTTGGATTATAAGTTTATTGGGAGCAATGTTAATTCTAATATATGCGATTTTCAGAAAAGACCCTATTTTGTTTATTGGCCAAGTTTTTGGGCTGGTAATTTATATTAGAAATCTAATGATCCTGAAAAGACAATAATTAAAGCTTTTTCTGAGCGATTAATTGTAGTTTGTAAAATCCCCACCCGATTATGCTTCCAAAGAAAAACCCGGTAAGCACATCTAAAGGATAATGAACGCCTACATAAATTCTGCTATAGCCCACTAAAAATGCCCAAAACAATAAGATAAAAGGTAAATAATAATACTTGTGACGCAACAATAAACCTAAATAAACTGCTATTCCCATAGAGTTGATCGCATGTCCAGAAAAATAACTAAAAACGCCTCTTTTTTCAACCACCATTCTCATTAATCCATCTAAATCTTGATTAGCCCAAGGACGCATTCTCTGAAAACCATTTTTAAATAAATTAGCCAATTGATCTGAAGTGGTAATCATTAAAGCAGCACCAACTAAAACAATTAATGTTCCTTTTAATCCATAATTTTTATAAATTAAATATAAAAGAAATGCATATAAAGGAATAAATGTCAGCTTGTTAGTAATAACCCTCCACAGATTATCCCAAGGTTCACTTCCTAGATTATTAAGGAAAAGAAAAAGATCAGTATCATATTTTATTAATTCCTCAATCATTTTCGTATTGCGCTACTTCGCTATCGTAAAACTTACTAGCTTCTTCGATGGCTATTTCGGTTTCTTCCTCTAACTCCTTTTGATCTTCTTTATCAAATTCCTCTAACCATTCTACCTCATCATTTTGAAGATTGATGATAAAACGAGGAAATTCTGTATGTATCACAAAAATAGCTTCAGGAAATTCGGTGTTATCGCCTAATATAAATTTTGGGAGTGTCATGATTGCTGATTTAATTTAAGCACAAATCTACAAATTAAATATTGAGCTAAAACATAAGTTATCATGATTAATAATGGATAAAATGATTGCTTTTTATAAAATAAATTTAATGCTAATATTGTATCTGAAGTAATGAAGACAAGAACTCCTAACACTAAAAGCAGTGAAGTTTTTGTTTTGGTTTGCAGGTATAGAATTAATGAAACAATTCCAAAAAATGAAATAGTCATTGCATAAACGAATACAGGAATTTTCATGGAACCCAATCCAGCATATAAAACATTTATTAATACTATAAATAACATTAGGAATGGAATACTCGCAATTATAACCTCTTTTGGTTTGGTATGTCGAATCATTTTAAGCACCATAATTATATAAAACACATGGGCAATTAAAAAAAATAACAATCCAAAAATAAAATATGTCTCTCCAGTTCCTAACAATAAAACATCTCCCAGAAAACTAAAAAAGAGTCCTAACGCAAAATGTATATTGATCTTTTTGGTATTTGAATAATAGTACCAAAACAAAGTGATCATCAACATGGGTTTGGCAAAATTTATCATCATTTGTTTTTCTAAATAGATCCCAAAAAAATCTACTAAGCAAAATATAATAAAAGCTATTAATGGAATAATTTTATTCATTTTGTAATGAAGAGTTTTGTGCGATTAATTTATTGGAAAGGTAATTAAATCGAATAAACAATAATATTCCAGAAGCGGTTAAGCCTGCTAATAATCCAATCCAAATTCCAGCACTTTTATAATCTGTATATAAACTTAAGTAATAGGAAATAGGAAAACCAATAACCCAATACGAAATAAAAGTCATAATCGTCGGTATTTTAACGTCTTGCATTCCTCTTAAAGCTCCTAGAGCAACCACTTGTATGGTATCTGTAATTTGAAAAACGGCAGCGATCAACAATAATTTAGAGGCGATGGTAATAACTTCATAATTATCAACCATTTTTGTTGGGTCATTTAAATCTAAATAAATTTTTGGAAGCATTCCGCTAAAAAGAAAAAATAAAATTGCAAAAACGACACCCAATAAAGTAGCAATCATAAAAATTGAAAAAGCAATTCTTCGCAATTCAATATACCGTTTTAATCCTTTTTGATTTCCAACTCTTATCATTGCAGTTACACTTAATCCCATAGCAACCATAAAAGTCATTGAGGACAGATTTAAAGCAATTTGATTAGCAGCTTGAGGGTTTTTACCCAAAATTCCTGAAAGCCAGATAGCAGCGGTAAAAATAGCAACCTCAAAAAACATTTGCATCGCAGAAGGAAAACCTAAGCTATACAGTTTTTTAATCATTTTTTTAGAAAGTGTGAAAATCTTAATATTTAAAACAAATGCTCTTGATTTATGATGTTGGGATAATAAATACCATAAGTAAATAACCATGACAACCCTCGCAACCAGGGTGCCAATTGCAGCTCCTACAATTCCCATTTCTGGGAATCCAAATTTTCCAAATATGAATAAATAATTTAATACTATGTTGATTACATTCCCAATTAAAGTAGCATACATAGGGTATTTGGTCATCGACATTCCATCACTAAATTGCTTGAATGCCTGAAAAATAACTAATGGAATCAAGGATACTGCTACTAAATTTAAATAAGGTATTGCTAATTCAACTACTTCGGGAGGTTGTTTCATTAAATGCAGAATTGGTTCTGCTAAAAACACACCTAAAAACAAAAGGATACTTATCACGCTACATAGAAAAAGGCCGTGTTTAAAAGTAGATTTTCCAACCTCAAAGTTTCCTTCCCCATCAGCTTCAGCGATTAAGGGTGTTATTGCCGTAGAAAAACCGATACCTAAAGACATAGCAATAAACATAAAACTATTTGCAAGGGATACTGCTGCAAGCTCTGCCGTACCTATTTGACCAACCATAATATTGTCTACAAACGCAACCATGGTATGGCCTAACATTCCTAAGATTACAGGGTATGATAGTTTTAAATTGTATTTAAATTCTTTTGTATAATCGGTTAATATCAATTAATTATATTTTGAGGGCTAAGGTAAAAAACACATTTAATAAAAAACAAAATGTTTGCTATTTTTAGAAAATAAAATCATGTAATGAATTACGACGTTACTACTATAGAAGAATATATTGCTCAATTATCTGAAGAACGAATTAATCCATTTAATAAATTAAACAAATAATTTTAGAAAATTTACCTGAAGGTTTTGAAGAAGGATTGGGTTATAGTATGCCTGCATATTATGTGCTTTTTACCATATGGGAATTTATAGCGATCTAAAATTATTAAATTGGTTCACTAAAGAATACCCTAAATACAAAAAAAATAGATATGGGTAAAAGTTGTATTCGGTTTAAAATAACGGATCAGATTCCTTATGATTTATTAGGTGAATTAGTTTCAAAAATAACGTCTTAAAAATGGACTAACATTTATGAACAGAACATAAAAAAATAGAGGGTTTAAACTTTTAAAGCATATTCTTAACAAAACATTTTTTTTATAATGAAACAAAAAATTAAGAATATTTTAATTAAATATTAAAACTAAATTATTGATTGCTTAGTTTAATTAAAGAATCTAATTATAGCAACCCTAATTACATTATTGTTTTTTTTGAATCTATTTTAAATAAAAATAAAATAAATATATGATTGGTTAATACCTATCATAATTAACAATACCGGAGAATAGTTACTTAGATTTTACGCGCTTAATGAAGCTATATATTGGGAAGGTGTTTGAGAAAGTATCTTTTTAAAAGATTTATTAAAAGTTACCTTATTATTAAAACCTACCTCATAAGCAATATCAATAATATTCATGTTTTTATGAATATCATTTTTAATAATTGATAATGCTTCTTCTATTCTGTATTTATTAATTAATTCGAAAAAGTTTAAATCGAAATGTTCATTAATGACTTGAGAAGTATTATGCCTATTTGTATCTAATTTTAAAGATAATATTTCTAGGCTAATATTATTTTGTCTATAAATCCTATCCTCTTCTAAAAGGTAAATTAATTTTTCTTTTAGATCTTTTGAAAAACTAAAAGTTAATCCAGATTTATTATACTTATTCTTAATTTCTTCAAAAAACCCTTGAGCGAATAATGTAGGCGATAAATAAGCCATAGATCCAACATACAAAACCATTAAAGCCATTGCAATAATTTGTAAATGAAATAAAAATTCAATTCTAGGAATACTATCAGAAGAAACGATAACACCATAAACACAATAAAAAACAACATATGAAGAAACTAAATATGCAATGCCTTTTAACCAATTGTACTTTTCTATTGAAATTTTATTATCATTTTTTACTTGTAATAAATAAATCTTCATTACTAAAATCGCATATATCAATAAGGATGAAAATTTGAATATGATTGTAAAATCATGGATTTTATCTAAAGACAAAGAGCTAACATCCAGCATGATTTTTAGTTTTTCTTCAGCTGAAATAAAATAATAAGGATAAACATTATAAATTATAATAGCCGTTGGAATAATATGTAATAAATCAATTTTTCTAAAAGAATAATTAAGTGCAATTTTTTTGTAATAAAAATAAATTAAGGGTCCATATAGTAATGAAAATGAAATAGATAATAAATAGGTATGTGGATAGCTATATCTAAGGTTTGTTAAAAAGAAAAATAAATCTAAAATAAAAATAGAGTGCATTAACACAAATAAACTTATTAGTAACGTAGAAGTATTATTGTTCTTGTTTTTTAAATTTAAAATTGCGAATATAAAAAACCCTATTAATGAGGTAAATAAATAGAATAAGTTTATTAAACTAAAGTTCACTTTATACTTTGATTGCAATTCTTTAAACTCTTGAAAATCTGCAATTTTTTCAAAAAAATCGTTATTTACAAAGCCTACATGAAATGAAGATTTTATGAATTTTTCAATAAATATAGAAGCATTTTTCACATCTCCTTTTTGTGCATAGTCAATTGCTTTCGATCTAAAAGTTTGGACAGAATCATTTGAAAAAGATATTTGAGAAATATCTTTATTTATTGCAGCTGTATAAATTGACAACTCTTCATTATCAAATGAATGAAAATTACCTAAGTTGCTATCATTAAATTCTAGTAAACTTTCTTCGGCAAAAACATTGCTGAAATTTGAATTAAATACTAGAATCACTACAATAATAACAAACCTAAGTTCTATCAATATTTTAACTAGTGATCTCAATCTATTGTTAAATTTTAATAAATATACAATCCGATTGCCAATAAAAAAAGAAAACTGTGTGTCCCGATAAAAGTTTACCTCTGTATTTATGAAAGGCTTGCTTTGAAAAAAAGGCTTGTAAATTGAATAAACTCAATATAAATAAGCCTTTTAATACTATTGTTAAAGATTAATCAACTATCATTTTCTTCAAAATGAAACAGCTTAAATTAACTGCCATAAAACGTGTGATTAAAATAAACGATGCCGTAAATTGAGTGAAAACTATTTTACATCATACTTATCCATCAAATAAATAATACTTGTCATAGCTGCTGCACCTAATTCTAATTCACGCTTATTTACTTTGTCAAAAGTATCATTAGCAGCATGATGATAATCAAAATAACGTTGTGAGTCAGGTCTTAATCCTGCTAAAACAGTAGCCATTCCTTCTTTTTTTAATGGACCTATATCTGCTCCACTGCCTCCTTTTACAAACCTATTAATTAAATAAGGTTCAAATAAAACATCCCAAGATTTAATTTGAGCAAAATTTGTGTCACTTACATCAAAAGAAAAACCTCTTGGAGTAAATCCACCAGAATCACTTTCTAAAGCAAATACATGTTGTTCGTTTTTTCTTTTTGCTTCTGCTGCATATTTATTCCCTCCTCTTAATCCATTTTCTTCATTCATAAACATGACTGCTCTTATCGTATGTTTTGGCTTATATCCAATTTTCTTCAAAATTCGTAATACTTCCATTGACTGTACACAACCTGCTCCGTCGTCGTGTGATCCATCTCCTAAATCCCAAGAATCTAAATGACCTCCAACTACAATAAATTTATCTGGATTTTCACTTCCTGTAATTTCACCTATCACATTATAAGACTGAACATCTGGAAAAGTTCTACAATTCTGGTTAAAATAAAATAATAAATCGGGTTGCAATTTTAGTGTTACACTTAAATAATTTGCTCCATTTGTACTTATTGCACAAGCAGGAATGCGAAGATTTTCTGGCGTGTCACCATAACTCATTGCTCCCGTATGAGGAAAGTCATCTTGTCGTAAACTCATAGATCTAACGATAACTCCTGCTGCTCCATATTTTGCAGCTTCAGCAGCTCCAGAATACCGTTGACCAACTGCACCTCCATAAGCGCGCATAGTTTGAATTAAATCGTCTTGCATTGGCCGATTATAAAAAACAATTTTTCCTTCAATTTTTTCTCTACCTAAACCCTCTAATTCTTCAAAGCTTTTAACCTCAACAACTCCTGTTTTTAATCCCCCATAAGGAGTAGGTACAGATCCTCCTAATGCACAAATATCTGCCAATGAAGTTACTCCTGGAGATGTTTCGATATAAGAATATTCTTTTGCTCCTCTTGTCCATTTAGGAACCATCACGGGTTGTAACCAAACTTTGTCAACTCCCAATGCTTCCATTTCTTCCTTAGTATAGGTAACTGCTAATTCTGCACCTAAAGATCCTGAAAGTCTACTGCCAATATTATTAGACATATAATCTAGCCATTCATAACTAGCACCATCAGATAAAGAAGTATCGAATATTTGCTTTATTACCGTTGAATCTTCCTTATTTACTTTTTGAGAAACCCCTGTAGTAGTAATAGAAATTAATAAAATTAATAATAATGATTTTTTCATATGATGGTTTTAAGGTGGTTATTCGTTTTCTAGTTGTTTTTTATATTCTGTTATATTAGCTTCTATTTTAGGTGCCAATTCAGGTTCTCTAATATTTTTATATTTCTTTAACTCTTGAAGCAATATTGAAGCAACAATAAATCTAGCTGCAGGTTTATTGTCTGCAGGAATAATGTACCAAGGAGCATGATTTTTCGAAGTTTGGTTGATAGCATCCTGATAACAATCCATATAATGTTCCCAAAGCTTTCTTTCTTTTAAATCACCGGCTGAAAACTTCCAATTTTTATGAGGTAAGTCCAATCTCCTCAATAAACGTTTTTTTTGTTCCTCTTTTGAAAGATTCATATAAAACTTAAAGATTAGCGTCCCATTAGCTGCTAGTGTTTTTTCAAAAGCATTTATTTGATCGAAACGATTATTCCAAAAGGTTTCATCTACATCTTCAATAGTAGTAATACCAGGTAATTTTTCTCCTAAAATATAATTTGGATGAACTCGAGTCACCAAAACATTTTCATAATGTGTTCTATTAAAGACTCCAAATTTACCTCTGGCAGGCAATGCTAAATAATGACGCCATAAAAAGTCATGATTTTTTTCTAGCTCTGTTGGAACTTTAAAGCTAATTACATCTACTCCACTTACATTAAAATCTTTAAAGACCTCTCTTATTAAACTGTCTTTACCAGAAGTATCCATACCCTGTAAACAAACTAAAACTGCATATTTACCATGAGCAAAAAGGGTGTTTTGTAATTTTCCTAATTTTAATCTTTCCTTTTCTAGGTATTTCTCTAATTTTTTATCTGATTTACTAAAGTCCTCAAAGGTTTTGCTATCTCTAATAGAAAATGAATCTGCAACTTTATAATCTGATATCAAGATCTCTTTCATGTGCCTATGATTATTATTTTAATGGTTGCATGCTATTCGCTTTTAGTCACCTTCTTGAGTGTGAAAAAACTGAACGTGCCATTTTATAGATTTTATTTACTAGCAAATAAATTTACATCCTTTTCAGAAACCTCATCTCCACCTAATATAATTAATCGTTCGACTACATTTCTAAGTTCTCTAATATTTCCAGTCCAATCATATTCTTGCAATAATAAAATTGCTTTTTTGGAGAAGTTTTTATAAGCAATACCTTGTTCTTCTGTGATTTTATTACTAAAATGTTCAATTAGTAAAGGAATATCATTTCTTCGATCATTTAATGCTGGAACTTCAATTAATATCACAGCTAATCTATGAAACAAGTCTTCTCTAAAGTTTCCTTCTGCAATTTCCTTTTTTAAATTTTTATTTGTTGCTGCTAATACCCTAACATTTACTTTAATATCTTGATCACTACCAACTCTGCTTATTTTATTTTCTTGAAGAGCCCTTAAAACTTTTGCTTGTGCAGATAGACTCATATCTCCTATTTCATCTAAAAAAATAGTCCCGTTATTGGCTGCTTCAAATTTTCCAGCTCTATCTTTTATTGCTCCTGTAAAACTTCCTTTTCTATGACCAAACAACTCACTTTCAATCAACTCACTTGGTATTGCCGCGCAATTCACTTCTATTAAAGGGCCTTTAGATCGATCACTTTTTTCGTGGAGCCAATGAGCAACCAACTCTTTTCCAGTACCATTTGCTCCTGTAATTAATACTCTTGCTTCGCTTGGAGCTACTTTCTCTATCATTTCTTTAATATGAATAATAGAAGGAGACGCTCCTATCATTTCATATTTCTTACTAACTTTTTTCTTTAGTCGCGTGTTTTCAACTACCAATTCTTTACTATCTAAAGCAATGCGAACTGTATTTAATAAACGATTTAAATCTGGTGGTTTAGATATATAATCAAAAGCACCTAATCGCATAGCGTTTACTGCAGTATCTAAATCACCGTGACCAGATATCATAACAATTGGTATTTCTGGTTTTATTTTTTTTGAAGCTGTTAACACTTCAATACCATCCATTTTAGGCATTTTTATATCACATAAAACAAGGTCAAAGTCTTCATTTTTAATTAACTCAATTCCTTTTAGTCCATCTTCAGCTTCCGAAACTTTATAATTAGTGCTTTCTTCAGAAAGTATTTTAACCAATACTCTTCGTATTGCAGCTTCATCTTCTATGATTAATATTTTTGACATATTTTTTTTAGTAAATGTAGAATTAATTAAGATTTTTGATTGGTTTGATAAAGATGAACATCTCTTTGTGGAAAAGGGATAGTGATGTTATTCTCTTTAAATATTTGATCAATTTTAAACCTTATTTCACTTTTTGTTCGTGGAGAGTTAAAGCTTTCATTAACGAATATATTTAAATTAAAAATTAATGCAGAATCTCCAAAATCATCAAAAGTTACAAACGCTTTTGGTCTTTTTAAAACATTGGAATGTGAACTTGCACAGGACAACAATAATTCCTCTACTTTTTTTGTATCACTTCCGTAAGCTACTCCAATTGTTATGGATTCTCTTGTTGTATTACCATTTTGAGTGAAATTATAGATGGAGTTTCTAATAAGTATATGATTTGGGATAATTATTATTTTATCATCTCTTGTAATAGCTCTAGTAGTACGTAGTTTAATTTCTATTACTTTACCTACTTTATCTTCTACTTCAATAACATCACCCACTAATAAAGATTTATCTAAAATTATAAAGATTCCTCCAATTACATCCTGAAAAAGATCTTGAAGCGCTAATCCCAATCCAACTAATAGTGCAGCAGAAGCGGCTAAAACTGGTGTGATATTTATACCAGAATGGCTTAAAATAAAAAAGAATACAATTATGTAGGTGATATATGATATAAACCTAAATATACTTATAAACTTATTTTTAT
>CEWR01066027.1_pt1 | contig 15987 bp, 13 predicted proteins | sample 356321 | NCBI WGS metagenome assembly CEWR01 (sample SAMEA2621551, study PRJEB7988) | marine metagenome | biome: marine biome (ENVO:00000447); feature: mesopelagic zone (ENVO:00000213); material: "saline water (ENVO:00002010), including plankton (ENVO:xxxxxxxx)" | depth 790 m
CAGAAAAGTACTTAATATTTTCTGGCTCTTTTTCAAACTCTATTAACCACTGATGATTCCCTGCTGATTTGCTTTTAAAAAACTGAGGTGCTCCTGTGTATTCTTTAATTACAGATTCTGTTTCAGAGCAAGCTTTTGAAAAGGCTCTTTCAGCATTTTCTATAATTAACTCCTCACCAAAAGCATTAATAAACTGACCTATCCTTCCCGTTACTTTGAATCTAAATGGAGTTAAAGATGTAAACTGAATAGTATCACCAATGATGTATCGCCATAAACCTGCATTGGTAGATATTACAACAGCATAATTTTTATAAAGCTCAACATTATCTAAAGTTATTGTCTTTGGGCTTTCTTCTTCTATTTCTGATTTCTTAATAAACTCATAAAAAATACCATAATCTAACATTAACAACATCTCTTCTACTTGGCTTTGATCTTGTAATCCGAAAAAGCCTTCAGTTGCATTATAATTTTCATAATAATTCAGTTGATTTCCTGGAGCTAACTTTTTGAACTGTTCTTTATAGGGAGAAAAATTAACCCCTCCATGCATAAACAATTCTAAATTGGGCCAAATATCTAAAATGTTATCCGTTTTGTTTAGCTCAAGAATTCGCTTCAACAATACTAATGTCCAGGAGGGAACCCCTGAAATATTAGAGACGTTTTCTGAAGCTGTAGAAATAGCCATTTTCTCAATCTTTTCTTCCCAATTATCCATAATTGCAATAGACATTTTTGGAACTCTTCTTTGCTCAACCCACATCGGAAAATTCTTCATGATAATGGCTGATAAATCTCCATAATAGGATTTGTTACTAAAAGAATTAATAGCACTACTACCCCCTACAACTAAAACCTTTCCTAAAATTAATTTTGATTCTGGATGGTTATTATGATAAATAGCCAATAAATCCTTACCTCCTTTATAATGACAATCTATTAATGACTCCTTACTTATAGGAATAAACTTGCTCCTTCCTGTAGAAGTTCCAGAAGACTTTGCAAACCATTTTATATCTGTTGGCCAAAGTACATTTTGCTCACCGTGTTTAATTCTAATAATCTGATCCTTTAAACTTTCATAATCTTGTAAAGGAACTCTATCTTTAAATTCTTCGTAATTCTTTATAGATTTATAATCATGCGCTTTTCCCCACTCTGTATTTTTTGCTTTTTCAATTAAACTTAATAAAACTTCATTCTGAACATCCATAGGATATTTCATAAACAACTCCATTTGATGAATTCGCTTTTTGATTATCCAAGAAAAAACTGAGTTTATAAGCTCCATTAAACAATAGTTGAAAAATCCTTAAAGTTACAAGTTTTAACTGATTAATTAACCGCAAATAACTTGAAGAAATCGCCAAGAAAATAAGTTTGGCTTCTTGAATTCTTAAGAATGAAAAAGTTTTGGCGTTCTTTGCAAAAACTTTATATTCTTTGCGGTTAGATACAATTTTAACCTTAAACATTAAACTATGATATATACTGGCCAACTTAGAAAAATGCACACTAAATTAGGTGAAGAGGTGGAATATGAACTTCCCATTGGTGAAGATCTAGTAAATATGAATCAATTTATTGGTAAAGAAATTACGCTTAGTTATCAAAATAGAATTGAGTGTTTGAAGTGCGGAAGAGTAACTGTTAAATCATTTAACCAAGGTTTTTGTTACCCTTGTTTTAGAGATGCTCCAGAAGCAGCTGATTGGATTATCCATCCAGAAAGATCACAAGCACATTTAGGAATAGAGGATAGAGATTTAGAATTCGAAAAATCAGTACAACTAAAGCCGCATGTAGTTTATTTATCTCTAACCAGCGGAATGAAGGTTGGAGTAACTAGAGATACTCAAGTGCCAACTAGATGGATAGATCAAGGTGCTGTAAAGGCAATTAAATTGGCTGAAACACCAAATCGTTATTTGGCAGGAATGATTGAGGTTAGTTTAAAAGACCATATGGCTGATAAAACTAATTGGAGAAAAATGTTAATGAACGTATATCCAGACATCGATTTAATTCAACAAAAAAATGAAACCAAATCTTTAATAGCTGAAGAGTATCATCAATATATTTCGAAGGCTGATGAAATTGTTGACATTAACTTCCCTGTATTAGATTACCCCGTAAAAGTTAAAAGTATTGGTTTTGATAAAGTTCCTGATTATACAGGTATTCTAAAAGGTATAAAAGGACAATACTTACTATTTGAAAATGGTATTGTAATGAATATCCGTAAACATGGTGGCTATATTGTATCTTTAGAAAGTTAATTTTTTAATTATATAAAACTGTTTACATAACTATTATTATGCTTTTAGAAAAAAGGACAAATGAGAGATATCGCATTAAGTAAAGTTAAATATATTCTAAAAAAAATTACTTGGTTAAAGTGACAATCAGAAAAAGGAACAAGTTCTAGAAAATAATTATTCAATAAAAAAAGAGGAGCTTTTCAGCTCCTCTTTTTTATTTATTTAAAATATCTAAAATCATGGTTGTTCGTAATCTTCTTAAGTGACTCATAAATCAACTTAATTACATTTTCTACATCTTCTTTATGAACCATTTCAACAGTTGTGTGCATATATCTTAATGGTAAGGAAATTAACGCTGAAGGAACTCCACCGTTTGCATATGCAAAAGCATCAGTATCAGTTCCTGTTGCTCGACTTGCAGCAGCTCTTTGAAAAGGAATTTTATTTTTATCTGCAGCATCAATAATTAATTTTAGTAAATTATTCTGAACAGCAGGTCCATATGTTAAAACAGGTCCTTTTCCTGCATGGTTATCACCTTCAACTATTTTTTTTATCATTGGTGTTTGTGTATCATGACAAACATCTGTTATAATAGCTACATCTGGTTTAATATTTTGAACCATCATTTCTGCACCACGCAAACCAACTTCTTCTTGAACAGAGTTAGTAATGTATAATCCAAATGGCAATTCCACTTTATTCTCTTTTAACAGACGAGCAACCTCAGCAATCATGAATCCTCCGATTCTGTTATCTAAGGCACGACCTACATAATACCTATCATTTAAAACCATAAACTCATCCTCATAAGTAATAACACAACCTACGTGTATACCTAATTCTAATACTTCTTCTTTTGTAACACAACCACAATCTAAAAAAATATTATCCAACTTTGGGGTTTCTTCAGCCGAACCTTTACGAGTATGGATTGCAGGCCATCCAAAAACTGCTTTTACAATTCCTTTATCAGTATGAATATTTACTCTTTTAGATGGAGCAATTTGATGATCAGATCCCCCATTTCTTCTTAAATAAATAAATCCTTGGTCAGAAATATAATGTACAAACCAAGAAATTTCATCAGCATGAGCCTCAATAACTACTTTGTATTTAGCTTCTGGATTAATAATAGCTGCCACAGAACCATAATTATCTATAAAATAATCATCAACATATGGCTTAATATATTCTAACCATAACTTTTGTCCTTCAGATTCAAAACCTGTAGGTGCAGCATTGTTAATATACTTTTCTAAGAACTGTAATGATTTTTTATTGAGAATTGATTTTTTACCCATCTTTATATGTTTATTTTTAATGAAGATCAAAATAGCCATTATTATCTTCATCGCCAGCTTGACTTAGGATCTTTTTCATATAAAATAAAATATTCCTTTGTATCGCTATTGCTTCAATCAAAATGAAAAACCGTAAAAAAAACAATACTTTTGCAGCTATGGACATAGATAAAAATTATATGAACATGTGCCTACAATTGGCAAAACAAGGAATTAAGGACGTTTCTCCTAATCCCATGGTCGGTTGTGTAATTGTGCATAAAGGCGAAATTATTGGTCAAGGTTATCATCAAAAATATGGAGAAGCTCATGCTGAGGTAAATGCTATTAATAGCGTAAAGGCTAAATCTCTATTATCAAATTCTACTCTTTATGTGAATCTTGAACCATGCTCCCATTTTGGAAAAACACCACCTTGCTCAAATCTAATTATAGAGCATAAAATACCTAAAGTCGTTATTGGTTGTATTGATACTTATTCAGAAGTGTCTGGTAATGGAATTAAAAAATTAAAAGATGCCAGAGTCGAAGTTATTATTGGGGTTCTAGAAAGAAAATCACAAGAACTTAACAAACGTTTTTTTAATTACCATGCTAAAAAGAGACCCTATGTAATTTTAAAATGGGCTAAAACCCAGGATGGTTTTATTGATGTAGATAGAACTGACATTGAATACCTTGAGAAATTAAAACAAGAGACTGACCTTAAAAATGAGGAGAAACCCTATAATTGGATTACCTCAAATGAATCAAAAAAATTAGTTCATCATTGGCGTACAGAGGTTCAAGCAATTATGGTTGGAACCAATACCGCGTTTAATGACGACCCGCAATTAACAGTTAGAGGGATTAATGAAGCTAATAATCCTTTAAGAGTTATTTTAGACCTTAATTTAAGACTACCGGATACTCTTCGAGTTTTTAACGGAAGTGTTCCAACTATCGTTTTAAATTATTCGAAAAATGAAAAAAGACATAATCTAGAATTTATACAGATTAATAAGGAAAAGGATTTAGTTTCTGAAATTTTAAATCAGCTTTTTGAATTGAAAGTTCAATCTGTACTAATAGAAGGTGGTACTAAATTACTTGAAACATTTATTGAAAGTAATCTTTGGGATGAGGCAAGAGTATTTACTGGAATTAAAGAATTTTCAAAAGGTTTAAAAGCACCTATTCTAAAACAATCGCCTAACACATCACTTATGTTTGGTGAGGATCATTTAGACTTTTTCTTTAATGATTGATATTGTCTTAACAGTTGTAGCTTTTAATATATTAATAATTTTTTTTAAGCTATTCCCAAAATATGAGATTAACAATCTTCAAGCCTTAATTGTCAACTATTTTGTTGCTGGTAGCTTAAGCTTATATTTTTCAGAGCAAAATTTCTCGTTAGATTATATTTTAGCATCCTCCTGGATTTACCATGCAATTGTTATTGGAGTATTATTTATTGTAACCTTCAATTTATATGCTACTGGAACTCAAAAAGTAGGAATTGCAATTACTACTATAGCCAACAAACTATCCTTGTTGATACCTGTTGGAGTTGCCTTAATACTATACCCTAATGAACAAATTAGTTACCTTAAAATAATTGGCTTCATTTTAGCTATTGTTGGTATCTATTTATCTTCCACTCAACAAAAAAAGCTTGTATTTGATAAAAAATATATATGGTTAATAGTTCTTGTTTTTATAGGTCAAGGAATTGCTGATGTAATATTTAATAATGCCCAAAAAACAGTTGTTGATGAAGCAGATAAAGGATTGTTTTTTATGTGTCTTTTATTTATGGCAGGGCTCAGTGGAATCATCATTCTTTTAGGACAATCTATAAAAGAAAAACCTCAACTAAAATTTAAAAATATTTTTGCTGGGGTCATATTCGGAATACCGAATTACATTACGATAATCCTCTTTTTTGGGGCGTTAGAAAATTCTGGTTTGGCTGCTACACAAGTCTACCCTATTATAAGTATGGGAGTTATTATTATTTCCGCTTTTGTAGGTTTAATTCTGTTTAAAGAAAGACTATCTTTAAGAAATTGGATTGGATTAGGCTTTGCAATATTCAGTATTTTTATAATTACAAACTACTGATTATCGACCAATATAAAACTATAGCAGTCCATTCTGAAGGGCATTACAAAGCAAAAGGAAGTAAGTTTACTGGCTTTGCTATTCCTATTTTTTCTGAAGAAGAATTTAAAGAAAATTTGGCTCGAATAAAAAAAGAACATCCTCATTCTGGTCATTATTGTTATGGATTTAGAATTGGTGCAGATAATAAATTATACCGCTATAGTGACGATGGCGAACCAAGTAGCACTGCAGGAAAACCAATTTTCGGACAAATACAATCTTATGGTTTAACCAATATAATGATTGTTGTTATCCGTTATTTTGGAGGAACTAAGTTAGGCGTTGGAGGTTTAATAACCGCCTATAGAGCCGCAGCTAATGAAGCTCTAGAAAATTCTAAAATTATTACCTGTACGGTTGATAATATCTATCGCTTAAAATTTGGCTACGATATTATGAGTAATGTTATGAACTTTATCAAAAAAAATGATCTAAAAGTTATATCTCAAATATTAGAAGAGTCTGGAACTATTGAGTTTAGAGTTAGACAAAGTGAATCCGAAAATTTAATTGAACAATTAGCAAAAATTGATAAATTGAAAGTTTCTTTTTTAAAGACTATATAAAATTATTCCACTCCAACTGCTTTTTCTATATTAATATCTTCTTTTTGAATATGAGTTTTTCCTGATTTACCAGCACCCAAATTAATCTCTTTAGAGATTAATTTATAACCTTCAGCAGAAACTTTCATTGTGTATTTTTTACTCCCAGCTAAAGTAATAAAAAAGTTTCCATCATCATCAGAAGTAGTTTTAGCTACAACTTTCCCAGTAGCATCTTTAAACTCAATATCTGCAGCGATTTTATCTTTTCCATCAATAACATTCCCTTTAAAAATAGATAAGTTTACTGCAACTCCTTCAGAAAGGATTGGATATTCCGATAAATCAATTTTATAAATATCTCGCTCTCCCATTCCACTTTTTTTAATCGCTGAATAATGAGCAGTTTTTCCATCTATGCTTAAAACAAAATGTACATCATCATTAATTGTGTTAATCGGGTATCCTAAATTTTCCGGTTTACTCCAAGTTCCATCCTCTTGCATTTTAGACATAAAAATATCTAAACCTCCAATTGATAAATGTCCATTAGAACTAAAAAATAGCGTTTTACCATCAGGATGAATGAAAACAGAAATTTCATCTCCCGGTGTATTAATTATTGGCCCTAAGTTTTTTGGCTCTCCCCAAGTAGATTTGGTAACTTTTTCTGCAACATAAATATCACCACTACCTTGTGCACCATATTTCTTTCCTTCTTTTTCACTTACAAAATATAGTTTATTTCCATCTGCAGAAAGACAAGCAGAGCTTTCAAAATAAGAAGTGTTAATTGGCTTATCTAAAGCCTTAGGAGCTCCCCAAGATCCTGAACTTCTTATCTTAGAAACAAAAACATCTCCTATGTAAAGTTTTCCATCATTTCTGTAAATAAAAATCTTTTTCCCATCTGGAGAGATACTCAAACTAGCATCATGCCCATCCGTATTTAGTTTACCATCAATCGGTCTTGCTTTATTCCACGCATTATTTATGGTATCCCATTCAGCAATATAAATATCTTCAAAATATTTAAAATCACTAGCTTTATCTACTCCACCACCTTTAGTATCAGATCTTCTTGATGTAAAAATCATAGTTCTACCATCTGCAGATATTGAAGGCGCATAATCTCCACCTTTAGAGTTAATCTTCTTCCCTAAATTCTCAATTTTAACTTTAACAGGAACTGATATCATTTTCTTAGCATAATCGACACCAGCAATTCGATTTGTTATTTCGTAATATGCTTTATCTTTTTTTGAAGCTGTTGAGCTATATAGCTTATAAGCTTCTAAAGATTTATCCAATTGATTATTATAATGATATGCTTCGCCTAATTTCAAGTTTAATTCATCATCAACTTCAGCATCAATTCTTCTAGCATTCTGAAAATACTCTACTGCCAAATCGTAATTCTTCATCGTTAAATGGCACTCAGCTATTCTATAATTTAGCATTGCATCATTAGTGAAATCTTTCAATAATTCGCGGTAAGTGTTTAATGCTGCTCTGACATTTCCATCAGTCAAAAACTTGTGTCTTGCACCTTGCATTTTAAACTTATAACCAATTTTACCCGTTTTTTTATCTGCTTTTTGAGCAGAAACATCTCCAAAAAAGCTAATAAGTATTACTAATAATAAAATTCTTGCCATCATACCTTCATTTTTTTTTGAAATAGAATGGCATCTTTTGTGCCAACCATTAATCGTGTTTTTTGTTTACTACTTAAGAGTAAAAGTAGCGAATAAGGGAAATAAAAAAAAATTAGTTATTAATAGATATTAAGAGTCTTATTCTGCGAAATCAAGTGTTTTAATAGAACCTAAGAAACATTTTATAGCTAATTGTTTTTTATCATCTAAAATATATGAAATACTTTTTGTAAGGTATACATTCAAATCTTCTTTAGAGACAGTTGTCCCTGAATAATTATTGATTACCGATTCAATATTGTTTATACCAAAACTTAAAGCTTCATTAAATTCCTCTATAAATAGTTTAGGAAGTTGGATATTAGAAACCCAACAAGCAAATACAAAAGGTAATCCGGAATACTTCATCCATTCACCAGATAGGTCATATTTATATTTGTATTCTTTTGAAAGATTAAATGTTCGATCTCCAATGATAACTCCAGCAATATTTCCTTCAATTTTATTTTCATATCCCTCGGAAGTATCAATCCAAAGAGGAGAAATATGCCAATATTCCTTTGCTAAAACCTTAACAAGATTTACAGATGAGCGAGATTGATAATCTAAATAAACACTTTCAATTTCATCTAATGGAACATTGCTATATAGAGCTACAGAATCAACATTTCCAACTGCACCAATACAGTAATCAGAAACAATATGATATTCTTTTAATTGTGGTAAAATAGCAACTGGAACTAAGCCTATATCAACCTCTCCCGACAATAACTTCTTTGCACATTCAGAAGGTATATCCAAGGATAAGTCTAATTGATTTTTTATTTCGGATTTATTTATCCCGTACAAAAAAGGTAATGTGTTTATATAAGAAACTGCTGAAACTTTAATCCTCTGTACTTCCATCTATCTGCTTAGGTTTTTCATCCTCTGATAATTCAATATTATCAATTATTTTCTTCTCTATAGAATTTGAATGAGAATTCTTAGATAAATCTACAATTTTATGGGTTGCAATTGTAGCTGCAACAACAGATACTATTGCTACAAATCCTGCTATTAATGTGCCACACATTGGAATGAACATTGCTAAAGCAAATACAAATCCGTTACCAATTGCCAACCCTTTATTTGCTCTAATAAATTGAACACTTTGCTTTAAGCTTAAACTTCGTCTTTCATTGGTATAATCAATAAAAGCAAAGCCATAAAAATAAGACGCAATAAAAAACAAAATTATAGTCCCAATTATCCCACCTAAAACAGGGATAAAAAAGCTTAACACAAAAATGGCAATCATATAAGCTAATTCAATAAACATGTTTCTAAAGGCTATCATTATTCCTCTAACAACATCTCTAATCATCTGATCTGCATTAAATGGATAGTTGTTTCCTGTTAATATTTCTTCCGTTTTTTCGGATAAAATTGCAAAGACTGGTGACATCAGTATTATAATTATATAACCTCCAAATAAGCCGTACAAAACAAAAAACAAGATCTTAGAAAACAACCAAACAGTCCAACCAACAGCACTAGCAATAAAAGCTGAACTTGATTGTAGATGCTCTGCTAAAAAGAAGGAATCAGCATCAAAATTCATTAATCCATTGGTCCAAGTTTCAGCAGCATCTGCCAAAGAGACAATACCAAACCAACTAGCAATCATCATTAAAACATTTAATACGATAGGAAAAACAAAGAACCACCAAAGTCCTTTAGAAAAAATAAGACTTAATGCTTTATTATAAGCACTAATTCCTGTTCCAAAATGTTTAAATAAACTCATGAAAAATCCTTAATAACTTGCTCAAATATACACAATAAACGCCTCTAATATTCCCCTTAAAAGCGTTACTTTTGCCTTTTAACAATTTTTACAATTTAAGATGAATTTAAGCGAATTAACAGCAATTTCTCCCATAGATGGTAGATACGGAAGAGTAACTAAAGAGTTAAGAACTTATTTTTCTGAAGCTGCTCTAATCAAATATAGAGTAAGAGTAGAAATAGAATATTTTATTGCTCTTTGTGAATTACCTCTTCCTCAATTGGCTAATTTTGATAAGTCGCTTTATGGTGCTATTCGTTCTATTTATGAGAACTTCTCTAACGAAGATGCTTTAGCCATCAAAGAAATTGAAAAAACAACCAACCATGATGTTAAAGCGGTTGAGTATTTTATCAAGGATAAATTTACAGCTTTAGGAATTGATGAACAACAAGAGTTTGTTCATTTTGGTTTAACATCTCAAGATATTAATAACACTTCGGTACCTTTATCTTTAAAGGAAGCGTTAAACGATGTTTATTATCCAATGTTAGATAAAGCTGTTGCTCTAATTAAATCAAGAGCTACTGAATGGAAAAATATTCCCATGCTAGCTAAAACTCACGGGCAACCAGCTTCACCTACTCGTTTAGGAAAAGAGTTTTATGTTTTTGTTGAGCGTTTAGAAAAGCAAATTGCACAAGTTAAAGCAGTTCCTTTCTCTGCTAAATTTGGCGGTGCAACAGGAAACTTAAATGCACATCACGTTGCCTATCCAGAAACTAACTGGGTAGATTTTGCTAACGACTATGTAAACAATGGTTTAGGTTTAGATCGTTCTCAAACAACAACTCAAATTGAACATTATGATAATTTAGCTGCTCTTTTTGATGGTTTAAAAAGAATCAATACTATACTTATTGATTTAGATAGAGATGTTTGGACATATGTTTCTATGGACTATTTCAAACAAAAAATTAAGGCAGGAGAAATTGGATCTTCAGCAATGCCACATAAAGTAAATCCTATTGATTTTGAAAATTCAGAAGGAAACTTAGGATTAGCAAATGCTCTTTATGAGCATTTATCAGCAAAACTTCCTATTTCTCGTTTACAAAGAGATTTAACTGATTCTACTGTTTTAAGAAACGTAGGTGTTCCAATCGGGCATTCTTTATTAGCTTTAGCCTCTTTAATTAAAGGAATGGATAAGCTTTTGATTAATGAAGATAAAATACGTTTAGATTTAGAAAATAACTGGGTTGTTGCTGCAGAAGCAATACAAACAGTATTAAGAAGAGAAGGTTATCCAAAACCTTATGAAGCCTTAAAAGAATTAACTAGAACTAACGAAAAAATTAATGGTGAATCCATTTCAAATTTTATTGATGGTTTAGATGTTAACGATACTATTAAAACTGAATTAAAACAAATAACTCCTTTCAATTTTACTGGAGTAGAGTTATTTTAACAGGCAATGCCTACAATAATTATTGATTAAGACAGAAATATTTATTTTCGATAATCACCATGAAAAGTTTCGCTAAAATATTAAAATATGCTGCTAGCTACAAAAAGTATGGCTTTATCAATATATTTTGTAATATTTTATCCATCATTTTCGAGCTGCTATCGTTAATGCTTTTTATTCCTTTATTGAATTTATTATTCAATAAAGAAACTGAAGCGATTACTACAGAACCAACATTTGCTTTCACTAAAGATTTTTTTGCTGATTATTTTAACTTTACAATGCAGCAATACATTGTAGATAATGATAAAGCAAGCATGTTACTTTTTGTTTGTGTAGTTGTAGGAATATTTACACTCCTAAAGAATGTATTTAGATACACTGCACTATACTATATTTCCGTTTTAAGAACTGGAGTTGTTAGAGACTTGCGACAAAAGATTCATAAAAAGACACTAGAGCTACCTCTTTCCTATTATTCTGAACAAAAGAAAGGTGACATTATGGCCCGCATGACATCTGATGTACAAGAAGTTGAATGGTCCATTTTAAATTCTTTAGAGTTAATGTTTAGAGAGCCAATAGCAGTTACTCTTTATGTTACTACATTGATAATAATGAATGCTGAGCTTACTATTTTTGCTATGATATTACTTCCTATCAGCGGACTAATTATTGGCCAATTAGGCAAAAGTTTAAGAAAATCTTCTAAGCAAGTTCAAGAAATGGTTGGAAGCATTCTATCTAGTATAGAAGAAACGCTAGGCGGATTAAGAATTATTAAAGCATTTAATGCTGAAAACCATATCCGAAATAAATTTGATTCAATAAATGAAGCACACACAAAACTTACCCTTAAAATGGGTAGAAAAAGAGATGCTGCTGCACCAATTAGTGAATTTATGGGAATTATAGTAATGCTCGTTTTGGTTTATTACGGTGGAAACCTGGTTTTAGAAACATCCCCTGAGCAAAAAGATGCTTTTAGTGGTAGCGAATTTATGGCCTACATCATTTTATTTGCAAGACTTTTAACTCCAGTTAAAGCCTTTTCTACTGCCTATGCAATTGTATTAAAAGGTGCTGCTTCTGCAGATAGATTAGAAGAAGTTTTACAAGCTAAAAATGACATTACTGATATTGCTAATCCAAAAATAGTAACTGATTTTTCTAAAGCTATCACCTACAAAAATGTTGAATTTGGATACGATAGGTCTACTGTTCTAGACAATGTTAACGTTACGATTCAAAAAGGAAAAACAATTGCCTTAGTGGGAGAATCAGGAGGTGGAAAATCAACTTTTGCAGATTTATTACCACGTTTTTATGACATCCAAAAAGGAGAAATTCTGATTGATGGAATTAATATTAAAGAAATTGGATTAAAGAACTTACGTGGGTTAATGGGAATTGTAACTCAAGAATCTATCTTATTTAATGATAGCATACTAAATAACATTGCCTTAGGAAGTGAAAATTTCAATAAAGAGCAAGTGATAGAGGCTGCTAAAATTGCAAATGCTCACAATTTCATTATGGAAATGGAAAACGGTTATGAAACCAATATTGGTGATAGAGGTGGAAAATTATCTGGTGGTCAACGGCAACGTATAAGTATCGCTAGAGCTGTATTAAAGAATCCTCCTATTTTAATTTTAGATGAAGCAACTTCTGCTTTAGATACAGAATCAGAAAAATTAGTGCAGGATGCTTTATTTAAACTAATGCAAAATAGAACCTCAATTGTTATTGCCCATAGATTATCTACCATACAACATGCTGATGAAATATTAGTAATTCAAAAAGGACAAATTGTAGAACGAGGAAACCATACTGAACTATTAGAACAAGCAGGTGTTTACAAAAAACTTTCTGACTTACAAACTTTTGCAAATTAAATTCCAAAGATTTTTCTATCTTTAAAATTCATAAAACAAACTAACACTATGAAAAAGCTACTTTCACTTTTAAGCATTTTTACACTTTTATTATTCATCACTTCTTGTGAAGGAGAAGATCCAACTATAGAGGTGGAAACCGAAAAAGTAATTGAGACCGTTTCTACTAATGATGTTAATTCAGAAGAGACAGCTGCAGACACAAGTTCTACGGGTGTTTATCAGGAAGAGGTTATTGAAGAAGAAATAAGTTTAAAAGACGCAATGAATGCTGATGAAGCAAAAAAAGTTGAGCAAGGAGCTATGTCTTTTTGTGATTGCGTAAAAAAGAACAAAAAACTTACGGATAAAATGATGAGTGACAATGCTACTGATGCTGAATTTGATGAAGCAATGGCAGAATTACATAAAATGAAAACAGGAGATTGTTCTATCATGTTCCCCGATCAAAGTAACATCGAAGAGAAAGAAGCTCATCAAAATAAAGTTAATAGATGTTTAAAGTAATTAAGAAAAACACCTTACTTGCTTCAATCCATTACATTCTGTAACTTTACTTTAATTACCATCTATTAAGATAATCAAATAGCTATGAAAAAAATTGTTAAATTATCCTTATCAATAATCCTATTATCAATCATAGTATTCTCTTGCAGTAAAGAAAAAGAAAAAGAAGGATGTACTGACAACAAAGCTTTAAATTACTCTAGCTTGGCAGTAACAGATGATGGATCATGTGAATATTTAGATTCTTCTTTTACAATATGGTCTAATGGCAACCTTGGTTATATGGGAGATGCTGTAAGTGGTAGTTTTGAAGTAAAGAGCTGCCTTACAAATACTACAACAATTTTTTTAAATCCAGACTCAACATTTACTATTCCTGACACCTTGATAGACAACCTTGTTACACCACCTGATACAACAATTACACCTGGAGACACAACAATAACTGGTGATACTTATTTATTAGTAAATAGTGACGCTAGTGGTAATTATAAACTAATCATCCAATTACTTAATAAACAAAGTGCTAATGACTTTAAAAATGGGAACTTAATTTTTAATGCAAAGCTTCATCCAGATGCTGACATTGCAAATTTTGAAGTTCTAATTCATGGAAATCATTTAAGCTCTGGAGGAATAAATTGTGATGGCTATCGTTTTAGTGATCCTCAAACTATATCATCATCATTATTAGATACAAACAGTTTTAATGAAGTTAAAATACCTCTTGCAAACTTCACAAACAGGTATCTACAAAGTATTGATTTAGTTTTTGGGATTTCGGGTACAAACGCTAATCCAAACAGCTCATTACTTATTATCGATAGTATAAAATGGGTATCTAAAACAGAAGAAGATTAACTATTTATTTTCTTCATTTTCTAGTGCATCACTAATAGAAACTTTCTCTCCATTAAGGAAAGCGACAACAAAAGAGTCTGTATATCCTTTCTCAACAACCTTTACTTTGGCATCCTTTGCATCTTGGTATTTAGCAAAATTACCAGCTACATATCTATAATAAGTGTCATCGATCTTTTGAGAACTAAGAGGAAAAATGCCATTAAAATGTTCTGATGGTAACTGACTTTTAAAAAATCCTATTTGAATCTTATAAACAAGACCAATAGGAATTTCATTAATCTCTGGTATAGGTACATTTTCATTATAAAAACCTTCCTTTTCGCTAGAAAAAATATCCTTATGAACAACTTTCAGCATTTCTAAACTTAATTCATTCCTCACACTTACCAACCGATCCTCACTTCCTCTCATTTTTTCAAAACATTTTTCTTCTTCATTTACTAAATGTGCTATTACTTTATTTACTTCTGCTAAATCGTTACCTCTACTTTTTTCTGCACGCTTCTTAAGTGAAATTAACTCATCATCAATCTCCGCTAACCTTTTTCCATACAATTCTTTAATTGTCATGTAGGAAATCTCATCTATCTCTAGCTTACTTATTTCTCTAGGAATCTCTTTATAGTAAACATCTTCAACTTCTTCATCCAATACTAAATCAAGCTTACCTTCCTCTTCCTCTTCCTTCTCAAAATATAAAGAGGCAGCATAAGCTTCAACAATTCCATTACCTGCTGCATCCATCAATTTTTCTGATAATAGATGAATCGATTCATTACTATTTTCATTTTTAATCAGAGAACAATACTCTAAAACTTTTAATTGATAAAATTTAGCCAATAACATTCTTTCCTTAGCAACATTACAAGAATCACAAGCAAATAAAAGTGCGCTATCTGCATACTGAACAGCGTTATTAGAAAAAATAATCATTGAGTCACAATTCTCTTTAATCACCAGAAAATTAGTTGAGAAATAGTTTTTTTGAGCCAAAGAAAAAACATCCTTAGTTCCTTGAGCAGATAATATAGCATAAGACTGCCCTTTATTATCTTTATTAAATACCTCTTTCTTTTGTGCTTGACAAACGCTAAAGAACATCAATATAAAACACAATATATTTACTATTTTTAAAACTCGAAACATATCCCAAAAATACACACAATATTAATCAAATGTAAACAAGATAAATTACGTCTCAATTATTTGTAAATCTGCCAATAAAATCTAATAGCTGTTGATTAAAGATTCTTTTTAAATGAATTATTTAGGAAACCTAATACTTATTATTTTTATTAATTCTTCTAATACAAATTTTATGCACAGGATAAAGTGAAAAATAAAGAGTCCAAAAAATAAGTGACCAATTTTAATAGAACATCAGTATTTTTTTTCTGGAGAACTCAATTTTCACATGACATAAGCTTGCAATTTCCAAATGAAAGTAAATATAAAATTCATTTTAAAACTAGCTATTAAATAGCTATTTTCCTAAATGCTAGGTGAGATTAGGTGAAAAGTTAAATTATCAAAATGGAATCTTAATGGAGA
>CEWR01133874.1_pt1 | contig 15987 bp, 18 predicted proteins | sample 356321 | NCBI WGS metagenome assembly CEWR01 (sample SAMEA2621551, study PRJEB7988) | marine metagenome | biome: marine biome (ENVO:00000447); feature: mesopelagic zone (ENVO:00000213); material: "saline water (ENVO:00002010), including plankton (ENVO:xxxxxxxx)" | depth 790 m
TCGACTAATTTATCACCTCAGAGGACTTCTTGCGAGACCATCAGTATTGTGAACGAAAACTTGGTTTTTTCCAGAATCGTGTGCCCAGCGCAACGGGAATCGTTGAAGTTCGCTGGGTCGGATGCTACCGTTCCTTGTGGCAAACTTCAAATCTGGAATGATCCCGCCGCCGCAGAGCAGCGGGGTCTTCTGTGACGCTTTTGAAAAAACTTGGCAACACCATGGCTTGGGACGCTGAAAAAAGCAGCAAGCAGCAGGGCATGAAATCCAAAAAGAGCTTCACCCTCATTTCATGAGTGCTTCCTCCAGTTCGGCGGTTTTCCCCAGCGCAAAGCGCTCGTTTGGGCTGCGGATTTTTCAAGACCTGCTGGAGCGTAAGGCGTGTCGCTCTCCACAAATTCAGATCAACAAACCGCTTGACCTGCAACCGGAGGCCGACGAAATTCGCATTTTGTTGCTGGGAGACACGGGGTCCGGCGATGGCGATCAGCGTCGGGTGGCGGAAGCGAGTGCGAAAACTTGTGACGAACGCGGCGGGGATTTGGTGCTGCTGCTCGGCGACAATTTTATCCAGCACGGGGTTTCCGGAATCCAAGACCCGCAGTTTCGCAGCAAATTCGAGGACATCTACCCGCACGATCTGCCGTTTTACGCGATTCTGGGCAACCATGATTTGCGGGGCAACTGGCGGGCGCAAGTGGAGTACACCAACCACAGCACACGTTGGATCATGCCGGATGTCAATTACGCCTTCCGTGCGGGTCCGGTGGAGTTGCTGGGCATCAACACCACGTGCACGATCTGTTCACTGTGGACCCTCCAGCACCCGCGCACCTGTCCGTGGCGGCTGGTGTTTGGTCATCGTGCCCTCGTCACGCAGGGACGACACCGGGGCATGAATTGGCTGGAGCGACGCTTTGTCCGCGCCTCAACTCCGGACCTCTATTGTTCCGGACACAACCACTTGCTTGAACACGTCCACTGGCAAGGCATTGACCAAATCACTTCCGGTGGTGGAGGCAATCCCATCCACCCTGCCGACCTCAACGCCGCCCCTGCCGAATTCCTGCACGAGGGTTTCGGCTACGTCTGGCTGCACTTTTGTGGTACAGAACTCGTCGCACGCTTTTTTGACGATCACGGTGCCGAACTCTACGGGTTTCAGCGCACCCTTCCGGGCCGTTCAACTTGAGTCTGTCAAGGCAGGCAACCCCCAATCCTGCGGGCGGAACTGTTCCAGAGAATCAAGGAATTGATCAGGGAGGGGGTTGTAGAGGCTGCGATCCATCTTGGGGTCCGGAACCACCACCACTGCCATCCCGGCGGTGTGTGCCGCTTGGGTTCCGGAGGGGGCGTCCTCAAACACGAGACATTCGGACGGGGCGAAGCCCAGGCGTTTGGCCGCCAAAAGGAAAATATCCGGTGCGGGCTTGCCTTGCTTCACTTCCGGATCGTCACCATTGACGACCGTTTGGAAAGAGTTGAACCACTGTTGCAGGTGGGCGGTTTTGATGTTGTAAAGTTCCTGCCCTGAACTCGTCGCTACCGCCTGCGGGATTCCGACATCATGCAGGTGTTGCGTGAGCCGGGTTGCGCCGGGCAGGGGTTGAGTGTCAGGAAACAACTCCCGGAGCCGCTCGTTACGCGATTTCAGGTATTCGTCAGGCGTGATGGGCAATTCAAGGGTTTCGACAATGATTTGTGCAGATTCGTGCGCCTTGCGTCCGATGATACGAGACTTGAGCGTCCAATCGAAAGTTTTACCGTACTCGGCAGCGATTTCCTGCGTGACCACCGTGTAAAAACGTTCGGTGTCCAGCAAGAGGCCGTCCATGTCATACAGGACGCAACGGATAGGATGGGGCATATTGGAGAACTGAATCAGAAAAAACCGGGGGCGTAATCGCGGAGGTCGTACTCTTGGACGCCGCCGTTGCTGAGGGTGGCAGTGAGAATTGAGAGACCACGCCAGCCTAGCCGTAGGCGGGCGGAGGTGTCTTGGATGCGTAATTTCCGGAGCAGCACCTTGCCCGGAGCGTTGCGCTTGACAAGGTGCAGCCGGAAGGTGTAGCGGCGCTTAGCCTGACCAGCGATTTCCACCTCTTGGGATTCCGAGATGTGGTAGAAAACAGCGTGCGTGTCGTTGAGGGTAAGTCCCGAGGCGGTGCGGACTCCGGGGCTGAGCAGTTCAATGTGATCGGCCTGAACCCGGAAGACCTGCTGAACCCCGGCCTTGTAATCGGCAAACTCGTAAAACTCGCCCCGCCCTTTGCGAAGTCGCCCTTCCTGATCGTCCGCAGTACGGATCAGTTCGAGCTTGAGCATCCCGTCCTGCTCCTCGACAAGCGCCAGCACTCCGCGATCATCGCGGATGTTGAGGGCGGCACGAACTGACTGTTCTGGAAAGTGCTTCAGCAGGGTTTGTTTCAGATAAAGCGCGTTGCCAAAGTGGTTGATTGGATAAATCTGGAAATTTCCCATCTCCAAATGGGCGGACTGCCCCAAGGGGCGCGTGAACGCTTCCAGTCCCCATGAAATTCCAGGCAGGAGCAGCGTGAGGAAAATTGCGAGAACGAGATGAATCCGAACAGTCATTGGGCAGAGATGGTTGCAAGTACTCACCCGAAATACTGCACTGAGGCTCAAGGGCACTCAAGACGAATCTACAATTTCTGGAACTGATGCACAACTGTTGCATTGATTATGACTCCTGATTTCACATGGAAAGTGACCTTTTGATGTCTCCCAGTTTTGACCTGACCTGCGTGGTTCCCCGCTCCGGGAGAACCCTGCGGAACTTCCTGCACCGCTTGGTCGGGCTGGGGGCGAATGCCGAGGAAATCGCGCAGATCGTCCGGATCATGGATGTCAGCAAAGGCAGCAGCAATCCGGATTTGCCCACCGTGTTGGAAACTTTCCGCAACATCACCCGCAAGGCGCCTCCATGTTTTTCGGTGTTTGTGGATCGCAAGCGGGCGCACCGGCCCTACCGCATCGGCTTTTTGGGCTACGAGTGGCAGGTCGGTAAGCACCGCCTTCGGGTGGAGGGCGAGGAGCCACACAACGGCTTGTCCCTGATCAAACTCGATGAGGTGGATTTTGCGGTTGTCGGCTTGGACGAACTGCTCTCCATGACGCAGTATTATCTGCGCAATCCAACTTTGGTGACCAAGTGGGGCATGTACAACTACCACTTGGAGAAACCGACGGGTATCCGCATCGCGGGTTCGGCAATGCTCACCAGCCACAACGCGCAGCTTGACGAGCAGATCCAGGACATGGTGGGTTTCTTCCTGATCTCCAAGCCCAGAGGCCGCAGCCGCTCCCCCGTGGATTTAGAGACACTCTCCAAGTACGGGCGGCGGGTGTATGTCAAAGGGCGCTACACTGGAATCGTCTATGCGGCCTATCCAGGCCTGCGCATCGTGTCGGTGGAAGATGTCGAGGAGGCCGTCACGTCCGGTGAGCGCGGCAGCGTGGGCATCGAAATCGTGCAGTCCGGAAACACCCTCAAGCGCAAGGGCTTAGTCCTGCATGGATCACCGCTCTTTCTCTCAGAAAGCCTGCTGGTGGTGGACTACGACCGCTATGTACAAAACACGGCCCTTCGTAATCTCATTGAATCACTCAAGCCAATCGGCTATTTTGAGGCAGAGCGTATCCGACAGTTTGCCAAGTGGTTCTACGCACTGGAGCAGAACTTGGGGGAATCGTGGATTGAACAACCTGCGGTGGAATCCCTGTTCTGTGTGCCCGAAGACGTTCCGGAAGGCTTGCGGCCCTATCGGTTGCAAACGCGCAAATGGAAACCGGATGACCGCTACAAACGCGGGGAAGCCGAGGCGTTGGTGGAACGCTCACGGCAACAACTCCGGGAGTGCTACGAAACCCTGAAGCTCCGCAACTCACCCAACTGAACTGATGTCAACACCTCACTTTGATCCGCAGCGCTTCCTGACGAAGTTACTGCTGAAGTCGGCCCTCTGGATCGCCCTGCTGATGGGCTGGAGTTTGTCCGCATTTGCGCAACAGGGGTTTGTGGACAACGAAATCCTTGCCAGCCGCATTGCCAACTCCATCCAGCAGCGCATCCCACCGCAATACAAGGCACTGGCGATTTCCCGGATTCGTCCGCATGACAAGCAAACCAGCCTCAACATCAACGAACTGATTGACTACACCAACGTCAAAATCGTCCGCAGCCGCCGCTTCCGCGTCACCGACCGCTCCAAGCTCAAGCTCATCCTCAAGGAGCAGCGCATCCAGCTTTCGGAATTCGTCACCCCCAGCGAGTACAAGGAACTTGGTCAAATTCTTGGGGTGCAGGTTTTCGTGTACGGCAATGTCTATCCAGATTCCTTGATGCTGAAAGCGATTGACGTGCAAACCTCCTCCATCGTTTGGGCGGACAGCTTTCCGCTCTACAACCAACGCCCCAACTACATTCTGCTCAACAGCCTGAGCGGAAATTTCCTCGCCTCTCTCAGCAAGGATGCCGAAAGGTTGCGGGCCGAAAAAATCCGCAAGGTCAGCTTTTGGAGCATCGGCACTCCGCCCGGCATGGATTCGGAAGAGGTGATTGACGCACTCACGGTGGTGGTGTCGCAAAACGATTTGCTGCAAGTTGTTGATCGTGAGAACCTCAAGCTCATCTTTCATGAGCAAAAGCTCAACCAGTCCGTCTTCATTGACGAATCCCAAGCACGGCGACTGGGCGAGTTGTATGGGGTGGACGCCTTTGTTTACGGCCAGATCACACCGCGTCCGGACGGTAGTTATGTTGCGTCCCTGAAGATGATGAGCATCTTCAGCGGGGTGATTGTTTGGGCAGACTTGATCAGGTTCAGTCCACCACTGGACAACACAGCCAACTTGCTCAATCCGTTCACGAAGAAGATTCAGCAACGCCTAGCCCCGGAACGTTCACAAGGGCAGGTCGCCATTCCGGGCGGAGTGTTCCTGATGGGCAGCGGTGATCCGCTCTATGGCAACGCCGCTCCGGAGCGCACCCTGCGACTCAAACCCTTCCTGATCGACGCACAGGAGGTTTCCAATGCGGAATACCTCCAGTTTGTGAAACAGAAGCAACACCGCCGCCCCGTGACGTGGAAAGGCGGCATGTTTGAGGAATCCCAAAAGGACTATCCCGTGGTGGGCATTGGCTGGGAGGATGCCAAGCTCTACTGCCAAGCGCTGGGGAAACGCCTGCCCTCCGAACAGGAGTGGGAGCGGACCGCCCGTGGACCAAAGGGGCGGCGCTACCCATGGGAAGGAGACGTGTTTTCAGCAAACTTCGCTGTGACGCGGGAATCCGGAGCGAAGCAGTCAGTGCCCGTGTTCACGCGCAACCGGGACGTGACGCCCGAAGGCGTCCGGCACCTCGCCGGAAACGTCCGGGAGTACGTCGCCGATAAATACCTCCCCTATTCCAACCCCGTTGCCGTCTCCTTTGAGCGCGTCATCCGGGGCAGTTCGTGGGCCTTCAGCGCGATGGAGGCGGTGGGCTTTCAAAGAGGACACAGCCGCCCCAACCTCGCATGGCCAGAAGTGGGATTTCGTTGTGCCCAGAATTTGTAAACCGATGCTGATGCACCCCATTCTCCGGAGTCGCGAATGATGTACCTGATGCTCACTTTGGGCAGCGCACTGGTTTTCTTTAATCCGCTCGCCAATTTTGACAGTGCAAGTGGCGGCTTGGGCTTCTCCCGCTTTTCTGGAGGGGGAGGCGTGAAAAGCGGCATGATGACGGGGTTGGAAGGAACCGCCGAGTCCTCCTATCCAAAATCCCCTCCCCTGCGGCACACCCTGCACTATCGGCAGTTCTCCAGCAGCGGTGCCTCGCTGACCCAAACTGTGGTCGGGCTGGATTACCTCACGCAACCCTTCAAGCGGCCTCTGCTGATCAGCTACGGATTTGAGTTGAGTTCTGGGGATTTGCGCTCCACCTCCGGAAACAGCGTGTCGTCCATGGACCGCCTCGGCTGGGGCTTACGGGCCGAGGGTCGTCACTATTTCGAATACGAAGGACACCTACTTTATGCCTCCGCCCGCTCCACTTTACAGTTTGCCAGCTATCCCACCAGCGCCGGAAGCGCCTCCGGAACCGGCCTCGCTATCAGCGCTTCGCTGGGCTACAGCTTCTGAAAATCCGGATTCTTTACTTGCCATTGTTGGCGAGTTGCATGAATTCTTCCCGCAGCGTGGTATCCTCCAGAAACACACCGCGCAGGGTGGAGGTGGTCATCAATCCGGTGTGGTTGACCCCTCGGAGTTCCATGCACATGTGGGAGGCCTTGACCTGCACCGCCACTCCTTGGGGGTGCAATCCGGTTTGTAGAAAATCGGCGATTTGGTTGGTCAATCGTTCCTGCACTTGGGGACGACGGGCGAAGTGATCCACCACCCGTGAGAGCTTGGAGAGTCCGCACAACTGCCCATTGGGGACGTAAGCAACTGTGGCCCAGCCAAGGATGGGCAGCAGGTGGTGGGCGCAGATCGATTTGACGGGAATCTGCTGCAACGCCACCATGCTGGAATCCGCTTCCGATTCAACGGGAAAGGTGGTGAGCCGAAACTGCGGGCCGTTCAGTCCAGCACACAATTCCTTTGCCCACGCTTCGGCGGCGCGGCGCGGGGTGTCCTGCAAATGGGAGTCGGAGCGATCAAGTCCGAGTCCCTCAATGAGCAGTTCAAAAGCCCGTTCGAGCTGCTCCATGTTTTGTTCACCCAATGTGGTTTCGCCGCGATGTGAATCAGGCATTGGCCCTTCCGGAAAGTTCGACGGTTGCGGAGTTCTTGTCATTCTCGTACATCGTCACTCGGTAAACCCAGGCGCGTCCGTTGGATTCCCGGCGCACCAACTCATTAGCGTAATCCAGAAAATAGCGGGCCATGCCTTCCGCCCCGCAGTTTTTCACGATCCGGAGTTTGCAGAGGCCCAATTCATTCATCTGGCGGAAAAGATCGAGGTGTGGGTCTGCTTCGTTGATCAGCAGGGTGTGGTCGCACATGTACTCCAGATGCTCGTACAAATCCTTCAGGTTGCCAAAATCAAAGACAAACCCGTTTTCGTCCAACTCGTGGGCCGCGCAGTGAAACTCAAAGCTGCGGGAGTAGCCATGAATCTTCGAGCAGTCCCCCCGGTGGTTGTGCTGGCGATGGGCGCACGGCAGGTTGTAGTAGCGCTTAGCGCAGGTGTAAGTCATCATCGGTGTCTCCTCTGAACCACATTCAAGCGTTTCATGGTGGCACGGAACCCCACGAGAGTCCAGACATGAGGTTAGTTGTAAAACAATGTTAGGAGGTTGGAAGCATGAAATGTTCTTCCAGTTGACAAACACCAAGTGGTTGGGCAGAATAGAGCTTTTTGTGAGATCAACCTGAGAAACTCGAAGGATCCTTGAGCACCGACCACGAAGGAAACGCATGACGCCCAGCGGGCCACCTCCTTCACTGCGGGCCGCTGTGCTGGTCGGTGGCGGTTCCATCCGGATGGGGCGTCCCAAAGCGTGGCTGGATCATGGACATGGCCCCCATGCGCTCCATCTCGTCCGCTTGCTGCAAGCACTTCCGGAGGTTCAGGAGGTGGTGCTGTCTGGCCCCCTACCCTCCAACGCACCCGCAGGCATTTCCGAAATTCCACACTGCCCGGATCAAGTGTCTGGAATCGGCCCGGTGGGCGCATTGCTCGGACTCTTCGCCCAGCATCCAGATGTGGCGTGGCTGGTGGTTGGTTGCGATTTGGTGTTGCTGGAAGCCGACTTGTTGGCATGGCTCTGCCGGGAGCGCAGTCCCCAGCATCCGGCAACCGTCCCGATTTCCCCGGACGGACGACACGAAACGGTACTCGCCATCTACGAACCGTCCCTGCGCCCGCTACTGGAGCAAATGTGGCACGAGGGCCGAAAATCGCTCCAGCGCCAGTTTCCGCACTGGCCCATCCACGCCCCCAAGGTTCCTGACGTGTTTGCCGGACAACTCGTGAACGTGAACACTCCCGAAGAACTCAGCCAAGTGCAACCGCAACCCTCCTCTACACCTTAATCCTATGTCCGGAAAGCTTCTGCTCTTTTGGGCGGTCTCACTGATGTGGCTGATCCTCGATTTTTTCATGTCCCTGGAATACAACCCGGATCAGGACAACCGCATCAACTTCATCACTGGCTTTGACGCCGTTTACTATTTGCTCACCGGAGTCTTGCCGGTGGCGCTGGGAGTTTTGATAGTTTGGAAAACGGGGCAGCGTTCACGTTCCCGCGAGGCTCAGGAAGCTGTGGCGGAGAATCTGGAAGGATAGTGTCCATAATGCTGCTGTACGCAGCTAACGATGGTGTTCTGGATGCGCGGATCGCTTTGCAACGCGGCGATGATGCGTTCGAGGTTGTGGTACTCGAGGTGCTTGCAGAAGATGGAGAGGTAGAGGCGGTTGATACGCTGTTGCGGGTCCGGGCTGTCGCTGGATTCGACCTCGACAATGCGGCGGGCAAGGAAGAAGATCAGCCAAGGTTGATCCTCGACCTTCTGCCGGAACGCCCCGAAAATCTCCTTGTTGAAGACCTCGATGAGCGCGGTGGAGAACTCTTCGCCCAGCGTTTCCGGATCAATGCCGTAGTAGAGGCCGACCCGATACTTGAGGTGTTCGAGCATCCGCCCCTGCAACATGTTCACCAGCAGATGCCCAACTGGGCAGGTACAGCCCACCTCTTCCGGAGGCGTGTCCTCCAAGCTGGATAAGCATTGCGCCATCGCCCGGGTGTACGGGCTGAGGTCTGGCATGTGTGACTCTGTCAGGCAACAGGAATCAAAGTCCGCTGCCTAGCACTGTCGAAAGAGGTTGATGAAATCCGGATCAGGAATGGTCCCGCCGATAGATTCACTCTACTGAAGGGCATTGGGCACACGCAAGCCCCCAAAATGTTTTTTTGCATTTTCTTCTCGTCTTCCAAACCAAGCATCAAGTGTGCCCGGAAGTTTCTCCCAACGACTGGAACCGACGCTGCGCCGCCGTGATCGCCAACCGTTCTTCTGGAGTCCACGGTTGCGCCCAAAAACTCACGCCCATGCTCTCGGCAATGGCGTCCTTGAGGAGAGCATGCAATTCCGGAAGATCGTGCCGCTCCAGCACCCCCAGGCGCTCCAGGGAGTGCATCTGCTGTTGGAGGGTTTGCACGGTGGTGTGGGGAAAAAGCGCGGCGAGCGTTTTGGAGGGATCGGCCAGTGGAATGGAGCCGTGCTGGAGAAAGACCCGCTCGTTGGAGTCATCTTTGTTCCGGACGGTTCGCACACGCTGGGCGCTGCCGATGAGCTTGCGGCCCTCCGCCAAAATCTCGTAGGCGCTGGGATCGGCGAAGCAAACGTGGGTCTCCGTTGATTTTCGGGAGTTTGCCTGCAATTCGGGGCGCAGTCCCAGTTTCTCGAAAAACCGGAAAAACCCCTGTGCCAGAAAGCGGTAGTTGTCCAGCACTCCGCCTGCAAATTCCGGGGCCAGCACTCCGCCCACGACCGCATAGGTCAAGTCCGAGCCGTGCAGCACCGCCTTACCTCCGGTGCTGCGGCGGACGATGGGAATGCCCAACTCCGCACAGCGCTGCGGAGCGAGTTCGGAATCAAGTCGTTCGTTGCGTCCAATGGAAAGGGTGGAGCGCTCCCAAGCGTAGAGGCGGAGAATCGGAGAATCTCCGGGACAGAAGCGTTCCAGCAACACCTGATCCGCCGCCATGTTGAACACTCCGGACTGCGGCGCGTCTTCAATCAACCGCCAGCGCACAGGGTCGCTCAGGATTTGGGAGGTAAGAAGTTGCCGAGGTCCATGTTTCCCGTGAACTCCCCGAATTGCTTGCCCATGAATTCCTGCGCCCGTTTTCGGCTTAAGCGGATGCCCTCGTTGACCGCCGAGCGGATCAAGTCCTGCAACGTCTCCACATCCTCTGGGTCAACCACCTCCGGATCAATCTCCACCGCAAGCAGTTCTTGGTTGCCGTTGAAGGTCATCTTCACCATCTCGCCCCCCACAGAAACCGAGAAGGTTTCCTTCGCAAGCTCGGTCTGCTGGCCCTGCATGTTTTGCGAAATTTGCTGGGCTTTCTTCATCAATTCATTGAAATCCATGTCGTTCTCTCAATTTGGGTTGGAAGTTCAAAACGGCAGACCCGCACTCAATGCAGTCGAATCTCCGTGATCTCGCTGCCGGGAAAGGTTGCGAGGATGTTCTGGATCAGCGGGTGTTCCCGAGCTGCTTGGCGGCGACGTTCGCGTTCCTGCTGCTCGACAAATTCCTCTTGTTCCAGCACCGTCCGGAACAGAGAAACCTGCGGTTCCTGAAGGCAGTGGACCCCCACCTCACGGCCTAGAAATTTTTTCAGCAGACGTGCCAATTCGCTCATGTTCTCTGCCGTGAGCATTTGCACAAAACCGACATTCCGAAAACCCAACCGCAACTCCTGGCCCCCAAGCTCATCCGGAATCGCGTTGCGCACCAAACCTGCGAGCTTGGGAGCATGCTGCCGCAAAGACTGGACAAACTGCACCCAGCGTTCGGAAGGCGGTTGTCGCTCCATCGTCCCGGCCAGTTCCACCGGATTTTCGGGAACGCTCAGACTTGGTGCCAGTTCCGCAACCACCTCCGGTTCCGGAGCATGGCCATTGAGGTGAGCCGCAGAGAGTTCCGGTGCAGACGACGGTGGTGCCTTCGCCATGCTGGGCGGCTCCGGTTTTGGAGATTCCATCTTCGTCATACCGGGAGTTTCCGGCGGCTTGACGGGTGCGGATTCGGCTGGCTTGCGTTCCTCTTGCTTGAGCATCGAGGTGATGCGTCCGGCCTTGCGGTGATAGGGGGGGGCAGGGCCAGTCCCTCCGGAAGACGAAGAACCTCCGGTGTTTCCGGAAGGCGGCGAAGGTGGTGCGGCAACCTCACCTGTCGGCAAGCCCCGCAATTGCTCCAGCAACTCTGGAATGCCGACGAGCGGCACCACCGAAGTGAGTTGCAGAATCGCCATCTCGAAGCAGATGCGGACGTGCGTGCTGCGTTTGAGGCGTTCTTCCAGTTCCAGCAGTACTTGAAACATCTGCTGCAATTCATCCGGACTCACCTGTTTCCCCAGTGCTGCAAAGGTCTCCAACTCGTCGTTCGAGTACTCCTGAAAGAGCTCCCGGTCTGGCCCCAAAGTCTGGATGAGTGCGCAGGTTTTGACCGATTCCAGCAGGTTCTGGAGCAGGGTTTGGGTATCGTGTCCGCTATCGTGGAGTTCCTGAAAACACCGCATAGCGGCAGGAGCGTCCTTGGCGGTCAACGCCTCCAGCAGTCGCATCCGGGAATGTGAATCCAGCACCCCCAGCAACTGCGCAGTTTCCTCATCTGACGCTTCCTCGCCGAGGCTGCTCAGTACTTGGTCAATCGCCGTAAGCGCGTCTCTCATGCCGCCCACGGAATTTCGTGCAATCAGCTCTAGGGCACTTTCCGGCAGTGTGATGCCTTCCTGCGACACCACTTGGCGGAGGTAGTCCACCATCGTGCGCACCGGAATGCGCAAGAAATCATAACGCTGGCAGCGCGAGAGGATCGTCTGTGGAACCTTGTGCGGATCGGTGGTGGCAAGGATGAACTTGACGTGCGGCGGTGGCTCCTCCAGCGTCTTCAAAAGCGCGTTGAACGACTCCAGCGTGAGCATGTGCGCCTCGTCAATGATATAGACCTTGAAGCGACAGCGGGCCGGAGCATAGTTGACGTTCTCACGCAGTTCCCGGATGTTCTCAATGCCTCGGTTTGAGGCCGCGTCAATCTCGTAAACATCCGGAGCTACGCCGCTTTCGATCTCCCGACAGTTTTCGCAGCTACCGCAGGGATCGGCGTCTTGAGGCGTCAGGCAGTTGAGGGCGCGGGTGAGAATGCGGGCGGCGCTGGTCTTGCCCGTCCCCCGCGATCCCGTGAACAAAAACGCATGGGCCACACGGTCCTGCCGAATCGCGTTTTGGAGAATCCGGGTGCTGATCTCCTGACCAATCAAGTCAGAAAAACGTTGGGGGCGAAGCTTGCGCGCCAGTACGATATAGGCCATCTGGCCGAAGTTCAGGGAAGGGGTTTATGGATGACCGGGGTGACGCGGCACATCTAGGAAATCTTAGTGCTGCTTCCGCTAGGATCTGACACAATTCGAAATCGTCGATTGCGCGGCCCCGGCTTTGTACAGGGTGCCCACGATTCGGGGCGATGTCAAGCGGTAAGGCCACGACTTGCACCCTCCGGTTCCCTTGGGTCGTCGCTGAGGGTAAGCGCGAACTCAGTCTCCTGCGTTTTCCGGAGGGCGGCTTCGTCGGCGTAGGAGAGCTGAGGGCGGCATTCGGATCGGTGTCTGCGGTGATCACCGGGACCGAATCGCCCTGCTTATAACCCCTCCGGAATCGGCAGGCCACCGTAGATGACTTCGACGGCGAAGGCCACCTCCAGCGAGGGAAGTTGCACGGTATCACTGGATTCGTAATCCCGGATAGCTTGCTGCAAAAACGGCGAGAAAACGATCGACCTCTGCATCCGGAAGTGCGTTGATTCCAGCGGCGCCCGCCCGCCCGCCTCCGTCGAATTTTCGGCAAAGCGCATCCGCACCTTGCGGGCGTTCCAGTGGGGCGCGCACGCTGACCACCAAAGTGCCGTGTCCGGTGTCCACCAGCACGGCGTGGGCCAACTCCGGATGTTCCCGCGCCATGCGGTTGCTGAACACGCCCACCACCCGCCGACACCACGGTTCACAAGGCAAGCGGAACACACGACCACCTAGGCTTTCTGACTCCGGTTGCAAGGTTTCCGTCTGCGCCTGATCAGCACGATACCCTTCACGGAGTTTTGGAAGTGCCTCGGATTCGTGAATGAAACTCCACGGAGATTCGTGCGGTTGCATGTGCCGGAAGAGTTGATCCGGCGGAAAGTGCAAATCGGCAACGGTCTCGCCATAGCCGTTGTAATTGAGCAACTCGCCGAGTTCCCGGAGTTGGGTTTGCTGTTCGGCAGCAAGCCCGGCTTGCTCGGCAAGGCGTTGTGCAGCACGGTACAGGTTGTCTCCAAACGCAGCGGTGAGCGCCCATTCCCGGAATTTCCCTGCAAGTTCCTGATTCACCAAAAGACTGGTGCAAACTTCCGGACTCGTGTGGATGGTGGCGTGGAGCAAGGGTGAATCGGGAATTTCTCCAGAAAAATGGTGATCAAACCAGCGGATGTGATTGCCTTGCTCCAGCAATTGCTGGAGGGCATCGCGGTTGCTGTCGAGCGAAATGTCGAGAACGGTGATCTCGCAATCACATCGTTCCCGGATGCGCTCCAGCAGCTGAATATCACGCTTCACTCCGGTGACGAGTTCCGATTCCGCAGGTTCCGCAAGCCGGAGCTGGTGCAGGGCGCACAGTCCATCGGCATCACCGTTGAAGCAGTCGATTGGATTCATGTGAAAACCACCGGAGTCAACGGCGGAAAGGATGAGCGTCAGTTGGTGATCAACACCACTTGCAGAACGAAAAACACCACGAAGAGCACCACCCCGCTGATTATCAGCGTGGGAACATCAAGGTCAAAGCCGTTCTTGGAAAACTTGGAAGATTTCTGAGAGTCAATGCGTCGTCTGGATTCGGCAGGTTTTGGTTTAGGAAGCGTCATGGGTTGGGTCGAAGCAACAGTTAAAGCCACTTCAAGTTCATCATGCAAAGGACAGACCCGATTTGCTCAGGATTTGAGACGATCCAAAGTCTTGGCCTGATTTCGAAAAAAATGATCGGCCAACACCAGCGCAATCATGTTGTCCACCATCGGCACTGCCCTTGGCAACACACAGGGATCGTGCCGCCCCTTCGCCCGCAGTTTGACCGCCTTGCCCTCGCGGGTCACGGTGTCCTGCTCAAAATTGATAGTCGCCGTCGGTTTGAAGGCAATGCGCAACTCCAAATCTTCACCATTGGAAATACCCCCTTGGATGCCTCCGGAGCGGTTGGTGCGAGTGTGGATTTCCCCGTCGCGGGTCTCAAAGGCGTCGTTGTGTTCCGATCCACGCATGAGGACCGCATCGAAGCCCAAGCCGAATTCCACCCCTCGTGTGGCGGGCAGCGACATCAGGGCTTTGGCAAGATCAGCGGTGAGCTTGTCGAACACCGGTTCTCCGAGTCCGGCAGGCATGTTGCGGACGTGCGCCCGCACAATGCCCCCGAGGCTGTCACCCTGCTTGCGGGTTTCGTCAATGCGGGCGAGCATCTTTTCCGCCATCGCGGCATCCGGACAGCGCACCATGTTGGCTTCAATGTCGGCTTCCGTGACCGTGTCACGGTCCACCTCGGCCCGGAGGTCGTGAATCTGCTCAACCCATGCCAACACCTCGGCCCCGCAACATTCCCGCAGCAGCGCCTTGGCCACCGCACCTGCCGCCACTCGTCCAATCGTCTCGCGGGCACTGGAGCGCCCGCCCCCCATCCAATCCCGGAACCCAAATTTCTGTTCGTAGGTGAAATCGGCGTGGCTGGGCCGGAACAAGTCCTTGAGGTGATCGTAGGCTTGCGGGCGGGCGTCCTGATTCCAGACGAGAATGGAAATCGCCGTTCCGGTGGTGCGGCCCTCAAAAACCCCGGAAACGATTTGGGCGGTGTCGTGTTCCTTGCGCTGTGTGACGATGCGGCTTTGTCCGGGACGGCGGCGGTCCAATTCCCGTTGCAGCAGGGCTTCATCAAGCGCCAGTCCGGAGGGGCAGCCATCAATGACCACACCGACTGCGCCTCCGTGCGATTCACCCCAAGTGGTGATCCGAAAAAGTTGTCCGAAGGTGTCGCCCATTTTTTTCTTGAGAAGTCAGGAGTCAGGAGTCCCGGATTCCGGGTCTCCGCTTTGCTCCGCCTGAAATGACAAGATCGGGTACCGTGACAGCACCCCCTCCTTGATTTTTGCAGCCTTTCTCTCACTCCGTGCCAATTTCTGTCTCCTGAATTCTCCCCTTGATCATGCCACCGTCTGATTCGGAGGTTCAAGGTACGACAAATCGGCCAGCGTCAACCCGTTTTCTTCGGCAATCGTGTGCAGTTCCGGCAGCCCTTGCAGCGCGTCTTCCGGACGATGTGCGTCCGAGTTGCAGATGACCGTCACCGGATATTCCGCCGCCAGTTCCCAAAACGGCTTCCACGGATAAGGTTTGCGCTCACCCTCCGAGGTGTGGATCGAACGCTTGCGGAGTCCGTTGCCGTTGATTTCAAGCGGGGTTTTCGTGTCAGCAGCAGCGGCGAAGATGTCGTGGGCACAGGTTTCGGCGTCGCGGTCCCAGCGCTCCCAAGCGATGCCAAAAATATCCGGATGCGCAATGAAAGCGTAAAGTCCGGTGGCCATCATTTCAGCGAGGTGGTCGCTGTAGGCCCGCAGGGCGCGGGCGTTGGTGAGTTCTGAAAACGAGTTCAACCACTCGCCATTCAGCGGGGTGTAGTGTCCCGCGCCAATCAGGTAGTCAAAGCAGCGGCGTCCGAGCAGTTCCTCTTCGTAGTACCGGCGAAACTCCGGGACATCCTCGCACTCCATGCCGAGCAGAACCGTGATTTCCGGCACCTCGACCTGCGCGTGACGCACGGCGGCAACATAATCATCCAACTCATCGTGGGCCATGCGCACACTGTCCCAGCGGTTATCCGGAAGTGCTGCGTGGTCGGACATCCCGTAAACCGACGCCCCCCCCACTCGTGCCGCCCGCGCAAACTGCACCGCGTCGCCCTTGGCGTGTTTGCAGCGATAGGTGTGGGAGTGGTAGTTCTTCCAAGACATGAGGGATCGGAGAAAATCAAAAATTCACCATGGCATCCGCATCCGCAAGCCGCAAGTGCGATGTCAGCAAGCGTGGGTTCGACAAACAGAGAGCCCGGCTTCGGAGAATTTGCTGTGCTGGAGTTTTCGGGGAGCCGCGTCCTATAAATACGGGTGCGTCGCCACACACTGCCGTTTCTTCATTACTGATGTTACGCAGAGCGTAATATACTGAAATT
>CEWR01042799.1_pt1 | contig 15975 bp, 13 predicted proteins | sample 356321 | NCBI WGS metagenome assembly CEWR01 (sample SAMEA2621551, study PRJEB7988) | marine metagenome | biome: marine biome (ENVO:00000447); feature: mesopelagic zone (ENVO:00000213); material: "saline water (ENVO:00002010), including plankton (ENVO:xxxxxxxx)" | depth 790 m
AATAACAGTTTAATTAGTGTTATTCAATCAGACTCTACTCCTGCACCAAATGATACTTTAATTCACGAATCTTTATCTACAGATATTGAAAGAACATTATCTTACTTAAAAGGAATGGAAGCCGAAGTTATCCGTTTGTTTTATGGATTAAGCGGAAGAAAAGAAATGACTCTTGAAGAGATTGGAAATCACTTTGGCTTAACTAGAGAAAGAATAAGACAAATAAAAGAGCGTGGTTTAAGAAGATTGAGAAGATTATCAAGAACCAACAGTTTACAGACTTACTTATAGTTTTTAAAAAATTAATTAAAAAACACCTTGAGCAATCAAGGTGTTTTTTTTATCTTTAATTTTCGTTGAAATTGAATAATGAAACTCGATAAAAAATTCTGGGATAGTCGATACCTGAATAGTGATATTGGTTGGGATTTAGGAGGAGTTTCAACTCCCTTAAAAAAATATATTGACCAGTTAACCAACAAGGATTTGAAAATAATTATACCTGGTTGTGGAAATGCACATGAAGCTGAATACTTATTTAATAATGGTTTTAAAAATTTAATTCTAATAGATTTATCACCAACAGCTTTAAATTTATTTTCAAAAAGAGTACCTGAATTCCCTGAAGATCAACTTATTTGTGAAGATTTTTTTAAACATACTGAAAAATATGATTTAATGATTGAGCAAACTTTTTTTTGTGCAATTAATCCTGAGTTAAGAAGTAAGTATGCTAAACATACTTCAAATATATTAAACTTTAGAGGTAAACTAATTGGACTATTATTTGGAGCTGAACTCAATAATAACAAGCCACCCTTTGGAGGAAATCAGAAAGAATATTTAAATTATTTTAAACCTTATTTCAACATCAACATAATGGAAATAGCATACAACTCTATAGAAACAAGAAAAGGACGAGAATTATTTATCAATCTAACTAAAAAGTAATGCTAGAAGGTTTAAAAATTATAGAGCTAGCTAGTGTCTTAGCTGGTCCAGATGTTGGCATGTTTTTCGCGGAACTAGGATCAGAAGTAATAAAGATTGAAAACAAATTAGTAAATGGTGACGTTACTAGAAAATGGAAAAGTAGTTCCGAAGACAAAAACACAAATATTTCAGCTTATTTTTCTTCTGTAAATTATAATAAAACTTATCTCATGTTAGACTTTACTGATCTAACTGACCAAAAAAAAGTATACGATTTAATAGCTTCTGCAGATATTCTTATTACAAATTTTAAACCTGGAGATGATATTAAATTGGGTATGGATTATAAAACCCTTAAGCTATTAAATTCAACATTAATATACGGTGTAATAAATGGGTATGGCTCAGGTAGTAAAAGAGTAGCATATGATCTTATTTTACAGGCAGAGACCGGATTTATGTCTATAAATGGAACAAAAGAAAGTGGCCCGATAAAAATGCCAGTTGCTTTAATTGATGTGTTAGCTGCCCACCAACTTAAAGAAGGGTTATTGTTAGCTTTATTAAAAAAAGAAAAGACAAAAAAAGGATCTTTAGTTGAAGTATCATTATATGACACAGCTCTTGCATCTTTAAAAAATCAAGCAACTAATTGGTTAATGAACAATTTTATTCCTGAACGAATTGGATCTTTACATCCTAATATTGCCCCTTATGGAGAAACTTTTAAGACAAAGGATGGGTTTTTATTAGTTTTAGCTATTGGCACTGATAAACACTTTAAAATGCTATTAAGTATTCTTAAAGCTGACAAAATAGGATTAAAAAAGAAATTTTATAACAACCAATTAAGAGTTTCAAATCGAATTGAATTAGCTAAAGAATTACAACCTTTATTTGAATCAAAAACGAAAGATGAACTAATGCCTTCTTTTTTAAAACAGAATATTCCTGTAGGAGTGATTAGAAATATAAAGGAAGTATTTGAAAAAAATATAGCTAAAAATCTCATTTTAAATGAAAAAATAGAGGAAATAGATACAAAAAGAGTGAAAACTGCAATATTCAAAATTTCTGATTAAATGTAGTTAATTATTCCAAATTTTGACAAGAGTTTATTTTACTAATTTTCACTATCTCACCTACTGCTTCTAATGGATTTTAAGAATCAGTTTAATTTATGTGCTGGCTAAATAATTCCGAATCACTTTTATTATAATACAATTACTTATCACTAAAATAATGCCTCTTGTCTTGATTAATAATAAGTTCATAGAAAAACAAAATCGTTTGGTTGAATAAAAATAGTGTTTGGTTGAAAAACTAATCTATTTAATATGTTATTGCGTAACAGAAAACAATTAACACTTAAACTTAGCCATATGAAAGAAATATTAATAATAGAGGACGATATAGTTATGCAATTTCTATTAAGAAATCTCTTTACAGAAGCTGGATACAAAGTAAATTCAATAATGGATGGGAAAGATTTAGAAGATCATAAAGATATTAAGACAGCTGATATAATTATTTTAGACATGATGATTCCTCATGTTTATGATAGTTCCCATTTAATTGATTTATACAAAGACCATGAATCTCCTATCATTGTAGTTTCGTCAATAGATAAAGAAGATGGACTTTATTTTTGTAAAAAAATTGATGCTCAAGCATTTTTCAGTAAACCTTTTAATTCCTCTGAATTATTAAAAAAGGTAGAATTATTATTAGAAGCTTCTCCTAAAAAAAATGAAATAATTAATCGTCTATAAAATAATTGAAATGGATGACACAAAAAAAGATAGGTTTCGAAAAGATTCTAATTTTCAATTGTTTGAGCAGTTACTAACAACTAATAATAAGCTAAAAGAAGAAATTCTTATTCGTAAAAACACTGAAATAAACCTAATACATAGTGAAGAAAAGTACCGAAGTATAATTAGTAACATGGAAATTGGATTAGTTGAAGTTGATAATAATGATGTAATTGTTAGTGCAAATAATAGGATCACCTTAATGACTGGCCATTCCGAAAATGAGATAATCGGAAAAGAATACATAGAAATATTTCTTGATAAGGGATCAAGAAAAGTCATGGAAGAAGAAAATAGAAAAAGAAGAAATGGAATAACAGGGGTATATGAAGTTAAATTGAAAAAGAAAAATGGAGATTGGCTATGGATTCTAATCAGCGGAGCACCACTATATGACGAAGCAAAAAACATTATAGGAACTGTAGGTGCTCACTTAGATATCACTGAAAGAAAGTTAATAGAACAAGAACTTTTAAAGGCAAAAGAAATTGCAGAAGAAGTTGCAGATGTTAAAAGTCATTTTTTAGCAAACATGAGTCATGAAGTTAGAACACCTATGAATGGAATAATAGGATTGACAAAGCTTTTATTAAATACAGAGCTTACAACTAAACAGAAAGAATATTTAAATGCTATTGATATCTCTTCAAATACACTCTTAGTTGTTGTAAATGATGTTTTAGATATCTCTAAAATGGAAGCAGGTAAAATGACTTTTGAAAATAAAAAGTTTAAATTAAGAGACTTAATTTCATCAGTTGTTGATGTTTTTGAAGGAAAGGTAGCAGAAAAAAAGATTGAATTAGAATTCTTTATAGATAAAAATATTCCAGAATTTTTAATTGGAGACAGTATTAGATTAAACCAGATTTTATATAACTTAATTAATAATGCAATCAAGTTTACCCCAGAGGGTAATGTAACTGTTCGGGTAAATGAAATTGAGCACTCTAAAAAAAGTATCTATTTAGATATTTCAATTATTGATACAGGAATTGGAATTACAGGAGAGAGTCAGCAAAAAATATTTGATGTATTTACTCAAGCCAAAGAAAATACTACTCGAAAATTTGGAGGAACAGGATTAGGATTAACTATCGTGAAGAAATTGGTAGAATTACAAGGTGGCACTATTGAAGTTGATAGTGTCGAAAATAAAGGGTCTACATTTTCTGTCAAATTAAAGTTTCAAACACCAAATGAAGAAAATGACGTTATTGAAAAACACTCCCGAAAATTAAATGACTATTCTAGTTTGTCGGGATTAAATATTTTATTAGCTGAAGATAATTCAATTAATCAATTGTTAATTAATGATCTGTTAATAGAAAAAAAAATTAATGTTAAAATTGTTTCAGATGGTCAACAAGCTGTTGATTTCTGGTTAGAAAATAATTACGACTTAATTTTAATGGATATACAAATGCCAATAAAAGATGGTTACCACGCTATTCAGGAAATCAGAGAACATTGCGACTTTGATAAAAGAAATATAGCTATTCTCGCTCTAACTGCTAATGCTACAGAAGGAGAGCGTGAAAAGTGTATTGATGCTGGTGCAGATAATTATCTCTCAAAACCATTTCAGTCAGATCAATTATTAGATATGATTGAAAGGATGACGATAAAAAAAGAAGAAACTACAAAAATAGAAGTTCATTTCTTGGAAAATTTTAATATTAAAACTCTAAGAGAATTTACTAATAATAAACAAAAACTAATCATATCCACACTTCATCTACTAACCGAAACATTAACAGATGATGAAAATAGCTTATTTGCAGCCTATAAAAATAATGATGAAAAGGTAATAAGATCACTTGCTCATCGTATGAAACCCAATCTCTACCTCCTAGGATTAAGTGGATTAGGCCAGTTATGTGATGAAATTTGTGCAAATGATAAAACTTTAGAAGAAGTAAAAGAATTATCATCTTTAGTTATAAAGACTATTCCAACTATTTTAAATGACATAAAAATTGAATTAAAGAATCTGGAGAAATCTTCACATTAAAGAAATAAAATAGCTCCTAAGATAAATACAAATAGAATAACCAAATACTGCCAAAAATCAAGAAAGTATGGATAATATTTATTCCAAAATTTTTTCATTTTTGAAACTTCAATAATTCATTTATTATTTTCTTAGCATCTTTATTACCTATATCTATAGCAAAGGGAATAACTGCATTTTCAAGATGTAATGCTAAGTGATATTTATTAATATTCCAATACGATGTATTCATCGATTTAATAAAGCTGACTCCATGATCTTTAAAAAAATCGATTTTCTTAATTTCATTTAAACTATATGCTTGTGTAACTTCTCTTTTACCTATTTTTTTGATTAATGTTAACTTGTTATCTTCAATAATAATTTTTTCCTCACCATACTTCCTCCAACGGTAAGCATAAATAACCTTAAACTCAAAAAACAACCAAAAAGCTACATACACCCCAAACACAATCTTTAAACTTTGCTCATAATCTTCAAAGAACTGTGTTACTATAGATAATCCACAAATAGAAAATAGAAAAATCCAAACTAACAACATTTTTTGTTTCTTTTCATCATAAAAAGCTTTTATTAAAACCTCTATTCTATTTTCCTTTTTTTCTATTTTAATTCGACTATCCATATCTATAATTTATAGCAAAATTAGAATAGTTTGATTAATTAGGCATTATCTTTGTAAAGATTAAAGTAATTTTTTACTTTTAAAATCTAAACCTTGTAAATATGAAACCATTCAAATTACTCTTTCTATTGTTAATAATCGCCTCATCAAGCTTATACGCTCAAAAAGAGGGTAAAAAAATTGATGACTTAAACTTTTTATTGATTGAGGAAAAATATGAAGATGTAATCCATAAAGCTGAAGGGTTAATGCAAAACGATTCTTACAAAAAACATCCTTTAATTTATGTTTATGCTTCAATGGCTTATTATGAAATGTCTCGTAGACCAGGAAAGTTTGATGTTGGAGAAAAAGACTCTAAATACCCAAAACCTTTAAAAATGGCTCAAAAGTACCTATACAAATTTACTAAAACAGATGCTAAAGCCAAAAAATATTATGACAATCAATGGTCTGATGATTTTAAAGATTATTATGTGCAATTATCAGATACCTCTAATAAGCTAGCTCAAATGCTTTATTTAAATGATAAATATAGAAAGTCCGCTTCTTTGTACAAAGCAGCTTACAGAGGTATTCCTAGTGACCCTGTTTTATTATTATGGCAAGGAGTTGCAGAGATGAAATCTAAAAACTCTGTAGAAGGAAAAAAATCTTTAGCTGCAGCAATGAAACTTATTGATGAAAATTTTCTTCCTACAAAAGCTACTTCGGCAGTTTTAGCTCATGGTATGTTACTCGCAGAAGAATTATTTAGAGGATCTATTGGTGATGCCGTAAATGCAGATAAAGCAAAAAAATTAATTGAAGTATTTAAAAAGTATGATCCTGATGTGTTAAACAAGGAAGCTTTAGCTGCAAAAAAGGCTGCTGCAAAAAAAGCTGCAATGGAAGATAGAGTTATGAGAAAATTTGTTAGTGATGCTGATGATGAAGACAATCAAGATCGAAAAGGAAAAGTTATAATTGACGGAAAATCTACTGGTTCTTCTGAAGAAGGTAAATCAGGTGATGCTGATGATGAATTAGATAAATTAGAAAAGGAAGCTGAAGGCGGAAAATAGATTACTATATTAATAGCATCTAACTTATAGTTAGATGCTATTTTTTTATTCTATATTTTTTAATTCCTTTACTGCTATCCAAGCCATTAAACCAATGGATGTTTCAATAGCATCTTCATCAATATTAAATTGTGAAGTATGTAAACCTGAAGTAATATTTTTAGCCTCATTTTTAATACCTAAACGGTAAAAGCAAGAGGGCTTTTCTTGCGAGAAATATGCGAAATCTTCAGCCGTCATTCTTAAATCCAAATCTATTACATTTTTTTCACCTAAAAACTCAATAGCAGATTGCTTTGCATTTCCGGTTACAACTTCATCATTAATCAAAAATGGATAGCCCTTATCAATTCTAAAAACACATTGACCTCCCATACTTTCGGCTATTGATTCGGCCATTTTTTTCATTTTAATATGCGCTTCAGCTCTCCACTCCTCATTCATTGCTCTAAAGGTTCCTTCTAGTTCAACTTTATCTGGAATTATATTTGTTGCACCATTAGCTATCATTTTGCCAAAAGATAAAACAGTTGGTGATGTTGGATGAGACATTCTACTTACAACTTGTTGCAAAGCAGTTAAAATATGAGCTGTTATTAATACAGGATCAATATTTAAGTGGGGTAAAGCTGCATGCCCTCCTTTCCCATTAACAGTCATAAATAATTCATCTGTAGATGCCATGTACATTCCACTCTTAAAACCGACCTTTCCAGATTCTAATTGAGGATAAACGTGTTGTCCGACTATTGAGTTTGGTACTGGATTTTCTAAAACTCCTTCTTTAATCATTAAAGAAGCTCCACCCGGTAATCTTTCTTCTCCTGGCTGAAAAATTAACTTAATTGTTCCTTCAAATTGATTTTTAATTTCATTCAAAATTTTTGCAGCACCTAATAATGAAGAAGTATGAACATCATGACCACAAGCATGCATTACACCTTCATTTATTGATTTATAAGGCACCTCATTTTCTTCAACAATTGGTAATGCATCCAAATCAGCCCTAAGTGCTACTACTCTACTATCTGGATTTATACCTTTAATTAAACCTATAACTCCAGTCTCTACAATTCCAGATTCATATTCAATTCCAAATTCTTCTAATTTTGAACATACATACTTAGATGTGTTATATTCCTTGAATGATAATTCAGGATTTTGATGTAAATACCTGCGAATTTCAATAACTTCTTGTTTGTATGAACTTGCTTTTTCTTTTATTAATTGTATAATTTCTTCCATATTATTTTGAGAAAAATATCATTTTAATCGCTCCAATAAGCATTATAACACCAAACATTTTTTTTACAGTGGATTCACTTAAAAAACTGAGTGTTAATTTAGAACCTATATAACCTCCAACAATAAAGGTTAATGCTATAATTAGGGCATATTTCCAATTAATTACCTCTGCTTGATTATAGTTGTAAGCAGCTAAAACGCCTATGGGAAGAAGTAAAGTAGCAACACTTGTTCCTTGCGCTTCAAATTGTGATAGTCCTAAAAAGTAAACCAGACAAGGTACAATAACTAAACCTCCACCTATACCTATCATGCCTCCTGCAATTCCAGCAAAAAGACCAATTGCAACTAATATTACTAAAGTGGTGATACTCATAATTATATATCTAAACTTAATGATAAATAAAATATTGGTTTTTCTTTCGTGTATCCATCCTCAACTCCCCAGGCCCAATCTAATCTTAAAAAATAACCCAACAATGTTGTTCTTAACCCCAATCCATAACCGGCAACTATTGGATCTATTTTTTGAGAAACAGTCACAACAACAGATGGGTTTTGAGATGGACCTTCGGCATAAACAGTTTCATCTATTGTGTTCTCTTTACCCCAAGGATCAAAACCGTTCCAAGCAGAACCAACATCGCCAAAGACAATAATTTGGAAGTTTCTAATAAATTTAGAACGAATTGGCCTTTTAATAAAATACTTAAACACAGGAAATCTAATTTCACTATTAAGTACTGCAAAATTTGTCCCTCTTCTAACATTTTGAGGGAAGCCTCTCATGTTTGCTGCCAACGCATGGTATCGGTAATTTAAACCTTTGGGATTTACATCATCCTCATTAATAAACTGCTCTTGCCCTATTGGAATCCAATCATCAGTACTACCTAAGTAATAAATCAATTTTTCAAATCCAAAAGAAGAACTTGCCGCAATTCTATTTACCCAAACCAACTCTCTACTTAATTTCTGCGAATGTCTAAAATCAAAACCAACTACTTGCATATTTCCATTAGTTCCATTTCCTCGACCTCTTTCATCACCATCCTTATTAAATTTATTTTTTGTAGAAGCAAAAGAACCATCACCAAATTCTTGATAATACTCACCAAATAATTTAAACTTAGTTCCATAGTATATATTAGTCATTTTATTTCTTGAATTATCAAAAACATATGCAACTTTGCCAATTGCCCTATACTCTGCTAGATTAGGTGCCGTTAGTGAAAAATCATCTGTAGATTTGATAACAATATTGTCATTTCTACCGGTAATTGTAGTTCTGATACTTGATACCTCACTAAAAGGGTACTTAATAGAATACTTTAATGAATTAGTTGAAAGACCTGCTTCAAAAAATCCATTTGTAGCATTACTAGTTGTTCGAGAAAATGTATATTCTTTATCTGTTCTTCTTAGTAAGTTTTGGTAAGTCATAAAGTATTCTCTTGTAGATGATGACAATCTGACCCCACCATAAATTTTATGATCTTCAAATAAATCTATTGTTGCAAACTTTATTAATGCCCCTAACCCTGGGCTAATATATGGTCCACCGGTAAACTGCTGATACTCTCCATTAACAAAAGAATTACTCATTTTTAGTGCTGAATTATCGTTAAAGAATGAAATATTATAATTCCTTTGATTTGGAATTTTAAAGACTTCCCAAACACTATCTTGTTTTGTATCTCTATTAATAATTATTGTATTTTTCTGAATTTCATCTTTTTCATCCTCAAAAACATAATCATTGATATTTATTAAGTCTTTATAAGAAGTATCTTTTACAATTGAAAAGGGTTTTAGTCTTATTGGTACATTAACATTTACTATAACTTGATTTTCAAAGACACTGTCCTTAATTATAGATGAATCTTTAGGTGTAGATATTGTTATATTTTTATCTGGTTTTTCACTGAGGTTTCTTACCATAAGGTGGTATTTAAAGTTATCCTTTAATATCTCAGTATAATCTCCTTCTTTATTTATATTATGTTCTAATAGCCCTCTATTATAAAAACTTACTGCAGGCTTAGCATCATAAAAATGATAATAATGAATAGATGTATCAATATGAGTTATAAAACTATCTTTTACAGCACTATACCTAGCTAATATTCTACCTTCTTCTCCTAAATAATATAACATTGAATCAATACCTACAGGCTGCGTCTCTGAAAAATTAGGTGTTTTTGTAACCTGAGTCAATGTTTTGTTTTTGGATAAATGATCAATAATCCAAACATCTTTTTGGTTGTTAAACAACTCATTATCTAAAGGTTTATAACTTAATGAATCCACAGTTCTATTGGATGTAAATGCAATTTTTGTTGAATTTTCAATAAATCGAGGTTCTAAATCATCATATATATCATTCGTAATTTGCTTTTGAGAGTTTGGTCCAATGTAGTATAAGTATAAATCTGACTGACCTTTATAAATTCCAGATAAAACCATTTCTTTACCACTATCAGAATAATCCATTGCTGTTACCTTTTCTAATTTAAAAAGAGCTTTAACCTGAATACCCCCAGAATTAATATCAAAATAATGCATCAATAAAGCTCCTTTTTCTTCAGTAATAAAAGCCAACACTTCACTTGTAGGATTCCATTCTAAAATTGGATAAGACTCATCATTTATCCTATCTATTTTAAACTCTTTTTTATATATTTTATATCTCTTATCTGCATCTTTATAATAAATGTAAATCTTGTATTGACCTAATTTATTGGTTACATAAGCAAAATTATTTCCATCAGGACTCATCTTAAACTGAGAATAATCTCTACGTTTTTTAATTTTAAAAAGCTCCTTCTCTAAATAATCTTGTTCATCAGTTTTAACCAATTGACTATATTCTTTTTCATAATAGCTTCTCCAATCTTTAGTTAGGTTTTTTGCAGAAATACCCAAAACATATAAAAAGCCTCTATCAACACTTTGGGTTATGCGTGTCATATAAAGAATGTTAGGAATTACAGCTTCTCCATAAGTATCAATAATAAATGCCCATAATGAATGTCCTGCAATTATGGCATCCTTATCAGATAAACGATTAAATTTTTTATACTTCCCAGAAGTAACACCATCTCTAACACTATTCTCTATAGATGGATTCCACTTGTCAGAGACAAAAGATGTTAAACCTTTATGATACCATTCAGGTACTGAAAGCAAACTAGAATTCCGAAGAACCTGCCTCCAATTAGAACCATAAATTTGTTGATTAACTAATATCTGAGCAATACCTTCTTTAATTTGTCTATTAAAATCTTCATGATTTCCATTGAAGTATATATAGACTTTGGATCCCATAATATTAGTAATACCACCTATCTCTCCATTGTCTAAACTTAATCCAACATTACTTTGTTTAAAATGAGATTGTTTATTGTAAATAATAAATTGAATCTTATCTTTTAATTCGTACTCAAAAAACTCTTCTTGATCTTGAATGTGTTTTCGTGCAACCTTAGCAGTGTACAATGCCAACTCTTTACCACCTGTATAAAAATAAGTTTCGTATTGCGTGTAACGATAATATTTCCATTCAAAATAATCATACTGTACCCTATTCTTTCCAAACCCCACATGAGTTCCATTATAAAATTGAGCATTAGAATTGCTAGTGAAAAGAATTGCTCCTAACACCAATAAAATCAGAACGATATAATTTAATTTTGTTTTAATTTTTTGAAATAAATTTTACCAGTAAAATTAGTGATTTTATAAGGATTGTAAATACTTTTACAACCATAAAACCAACAAAAAAAACAATGATTAACGTACACTATTTTGCATTTAACGGATTTCAAGAAAATACTTACATTTTATTTGATGATACTAAAGAATGTGTAATAATTGATCCTGGTTGTTATAGTAACGAAGAGCAACAAGTTTTAACAAACTATATATCTGAAAACGGATTAACCCCTATTAAATTACTTAATACACACTGCCATATTGATCATATATTAGGTAATAACTTTGTAGCTACAAAATATAATGTTGGTTTAGAAATGCATGAAAAAGATTTGCCAACATTGCATGCTACACCTGAATATGGTCATACATTTGGTTTTAATGTTGATAAATCGCCTGAACCAACTACACTTCTAGATGAAGGTGATATCGTGAAATTTGGAAACTCAGAATTAAGTGTATTATTTACTCCTGGACATAGCGCTGGACATATTGTATTTGTTAGTCATCAAGATAAATTTGTGGTTAATGGAGACGTTCTGTTTTATGGTAGTATTGGCAGAACAGACTTACCTGGAGGAGATCATGCAACATTGATAGAAAGTATCAACACTAAATTAATGACTCTACCTTTGGATTATAAAGTTTATACTGGTCATGGTCAAAGTACAACTATTGGTTTTGAAAAAATTAACAATCCTTTTTTAAATCAGTAATAGCTTTTGAAACCAGTTAAAAATAATATTGATAATTATAAAGAGACAAAGGATAATAGTTTACTCTTTTTAATTATTTCTGTTTTAGCTCTTTTTATCGGGGTTTGCTCTACTCTTGTTTTCTTTGCTTATACACTAATTGACTTTTATTCTCTTTCTAAATTTATTATTGGTTTTACCGTTATTGGATTTATAATTCCTTTAAAAATCTATCAAAAATGGTTCAATTTTATAAAGTATGAAATGATAATTTTTAATATTATCGGTGTGGGTCCATTTTTAACAGGTTTATTTCTTTGCATAAACTTTTTAATAAGTTTTAATCCAACAACTCATAAATATAGAATAGAACAGCTTTATGTTGAAGGCGAAAATAACACTCAATATTTAGGCTTAATTTTAGAAGGAAATACTTTTTCTGGAGAGAAAAAAATTACAGAAATAAATGATATTAACACTAATGAAATATTAGGAAAACCATTTTTAAAACTAACAATTGCCGAGGGTTTTTTTGGCTATGATGTTATTAAAGAGAAAAAATTTGTGAAGTAGAATTATTTATCTTCTATTCATAACTTATTCAACTCTTTTACAACTAAATCTGATTCATAACCTTTAGAAAGCATATAACGATAGAGCTTGTCTCTCTTCATAAAATCATCTGGTTCATTAATCAAATAATTCTTTTTTTTTACAAGTTCAGTTATTGTTTTTAAATATTCCTCCTCTTCTATTTCAGCTTCAAAAACTTTATTAAATTGAGATTCATTAAAAACACGCTTAGTAATTAAACCCATTTTAATTTTATTAATTCCCCACTTCTTTATTTTAAATTTACCTCTAACAAAAGCTTCTACGTAACGTTTTTCGTTCAAAAAATTCTCATCAATTAAATAATCTAAAATTTTATCCCAGTTTTTTTCTTCTACATTCCATGCCCTAAAACGATTAGTCAAATCTAACTGACAGCGTTCTTGAAAAGAGCAATATCTCATTGCTTTTTCTCTTGCCCTATCAAAAGTCATATTTCTGGAGTATTGTTTCATTTTCTATTTCATCCCTTCAAAAGAAAGGGGTTTATTGACTAACAGATTGATAATTAAAAATATTTCTCGATAAAACCTTCGCTTTACATGTTTCACTCCAACCGGAATGACATCAGTTTTGTTACTTTTACCGTTTCAAAAATAATCAATGCAAAACAAAAGTGCCTTATATTTATTACTAACTGCAAATGCTGTTTCAGGTTTTGCCCAAGGCATAAGCATGCTGGCAATACCATGGTACTTTTCTGATATTTTAGATGCAAGTTCTACCTTTGGAACAATTTACGGAATAGCAACATTTCTAACTCTTTTTTGGGGATTGTATGTTGGAACTTTAATTGATCGATATCCCAGAAAAAAAATTTTCCTTTTAATCACTCTTATTGGTGCTTTAATTATTGGTTCAATTGCTTTATCTGGTTTTTTACTAGGCGAGGTTCCTATGGTTTTAATCGGAGTTGTTTTTTGTACGACACTTTTTATATACAATGTTCATTACCCAACTCTTTACGCTTTTGGCCAAGAGATTAGTGAAAAGAAAAATTACGGAAAAATGAACTCCTTTATTGAAGTTCAAGGTCAAGCTACCAGTGTTATATCTGGAGCTTTTGCAGCAATTCTAATTACTGGAATTGATGAGCAATTTTTATCTGATATTGGTTTAAATGGAATCGTTAATTTCAAATTGGAAGCTTGGTCAATTCATGAGATATTTTTAATGGATGCTTTTACTTATGCTATAGCTTTTATTCTTATCCTTTTCATCAAATACAAACCAGTAGCAAAAGAAGCTGTTCATCTTGGCTCTGTTTACTCTAGATTAAAACAAGGAGCTTTATTCCTAAAAAAACACCCTTTATTATTCCATTTTGGATTAGGATCTTATGCAATTTTTGCAATGTTTTTGATTCATATACATCAGTTGGTGCCAGTTTATATTAGTAATCATTTAGAAGCCAATTCTGCAGTTTATGCAGGCGCAAAAATGATGTATGCTTTGGGTGCTATGTTATCAGGCATAGGTATTAGATGGGTATTTAAAAGAACAAATACCATAAAGGCAATTATAATTATGATGGTTTTAAGTTTTATAGTCTTTGAACTACTTTCATTCTCAGAAAGCTCTGCGGTTCTTGTATTTGTATGTTTTGTTTTAGGCTTAACCAATGCAGGAACAAGAGTTTTAAGAATTACTTATCTATTTAATCATATACCTAATAATCTAATTGGGCGAACAGGAAGTGTGTTTCAAACACTAAATGTTTTAATTCGTTTCTCCTTTATTACACTATTCTCATTAACTTTTTTTACTACAGAAGATAATATTACATGGTCATACTTTATAATTGGATTGTTCATTTTTATATCTATTTTACCATTACTAATTTATTATAAAGGCTTGATTAAAATGAAGATAAATGAGTAGCTTAAACTTCTTAAAAAGTAAATGGATATATGGGGTATTAGCTGTTTTATTGGCTATTATTGGTTATTCTTTAGTTCCATCAGAACAATATACTCAAGCTCCAATAATGGCTGCAATTGTTATTATAATGGCTGTTTTTTGGATTTTTGAAGTCGTTCCAATCGCCATAACTTCACTATTTCCAATCTTCTTATTCCCTTTATTTGGAATATTAGATACAAAATCTACTGCTCTATTTTTTGGTAAAGAAATCATTTTCTTATTCTTAGGAGGACTTATGTTAGCTCAAGGAATTCAGAACTCAAACCTTCATAAACGAATTGCATTACATATTGTTAATTTAATTGGGAGTAAACCTGCTAATCTGGTTTTAGGGTTTATGGTAGCAACTGCGGGCTTAAGCATGTGGATTTCTAATACCGCATCAGTAATGGTTATGATGCCAATTGGTCTTTCTATAATTCAAGAAATTAAAGAAGTAAAAAATTCCGAAAGCTTTTTATCAAAATTTGCTGTTGCTCTAATGCTAGGCATTGCATACTCTGCAGATATTGGAGGTATGGCAACATTAATTGGAACTCCTCCCAACATGGTATTTATGGAATTATACCATGAGCTATTCCCTAACTTACGTAAAGTTGGCTTTACCCAATGGATGATGATGGGACTACCTGTTGCTGTTACTTTTTTATTTACAGGCTGGCTATTAATGACTAAAGTTATATTTAGAATGCCTAAAGGGAATATTTTTGATGGAAATGATATCATCAAAAATCTCTTATCCCAATTAGGAAAAGTAAGAAGAGATGAAATTGCTTCTGGATTGATATTCTTATCTGCAGCAATTCTTTGGGTTACTGGTTCTGATATAACTTTAAGTGAATCATTTACAATACACGGATGGAGAACTTCTTTTGGATTAGAAATGGTGAGCGATGCATCTATTGCTGTAGCAACATCACTTTTACTATTCTTAATTCCTTCTAATGATAGACCAACCGAAAAACTATTAACATGGAATAAAGCACGTGAATTACCATGGGGAATTCTGCTACTTTTTGGTGGTGGTTTTGCAATTGCAGGTGGTTTTAATAGTAGCGGTTTATCTAGTTTAATCGGAAACCTATTTGCCAGTTTAGAAATAGATTCACCTATTTTAATTGTATTAATAGTTTGTGTTGTTTTAACCTTTTTAACTGAAATAACATCAAATACAGCAACTACAAATCTTATCCTACCAATATTAGCAAAAGCAAGTGTTGTTTTAGGTTTAGATCCTAGAATCTTAATGATACCAGCAACACTATCTGCAAGTTGCGCCTTTATGATGCCTATAGCCTCTCCTACTCAAGCAATTATTTTTGGATCGGGTCATGTT
>CEWR01030465.1_pt1 | contig 15930 bp, 12 predicted proteins | sample 356321 | NCBI WGS metagenome assembly CEWR01 (sample SAMEA2621551, study PRJEB7988) | marine metagenome | biome: marine biome (ENVO:00000447); feature: mesopelagic zone (ENVO:00000213); material: "saline water (ENVO:00002010), including plankton (ENVO:xxxxxxxx)" | depth 790 m
TGCAACTTTAGATCACGGTGTTGAAGGTATTGTAACTAAAAGAAATGCTGAAAAAGAAGATGGTTCTTTCTTAAAAGTTGATGATAAAGTTGACTTTAAAGTAATTGAATTTAATAAAAATGCTAAGAAGATAGTTTTATCTCATACTAACATGTTTAAAGCGACTGAAGCTGAAGCAAGAGAAGAGAAGAAAACTAAAGCTAAAACAGCTTCTAAAGCTGTAGAGAAAATGAACAAAAATGTGGAAAAAACTACATTAGGTGATTTAGATGCTTTATCTGCTTTAAAAGCAGACTTAGAGAAAGGTGGGAAGTAAGATTCTTAACTTTTAAATAAAACAAAAAGCCTCGACAGAAATGTCGGGGCTTTTTTGTAATTATTATTTTGAGTTAAACTCTAATATAGGTATGGAAAATAAAAATCTACTTCTACCATTCTTAATTACCAATTTATATTAACTTTGATCTTTAATGAAGCAAAACGATCGAATAATATTAGATTCTACTCAATTTGATCTAACCATTAAAAGGCTAGCATATCAGCTTATTGAAAACCACAACGATTTCTCGAATACAATTATAATTGGTTTACAACCAAGAGGTACATTTTTGGCTGATAGAGTTGTAGCTGAGTTAAAAGCAATTGATTCAGCTTATAATGTGCAATCTGGAGCATTAGATGTTACTTTTCACAGAGATGATTATAGGAGGCAGGGAACCCCTTTAGTTCCTAGTAAAACAGAGATGAACTTTGATATAGAGGAAAAGAATGTGATTTTGGTTGATGACGTTTTATTTACAGGAAGAACAATAAGAGCAGGGTTAGATGCAATGTTGACTTTTGGAAGACCAAGTACAGTTGAGCTATTGGTTTTGATTAATAGACGGTATGAAAGACATCTACCTATACAAGCAGATTATATTGGTAAAAACATACATTCTATTGTTTCTGAACGAGCTAAAGTTAGTTGGGTAGATACAGATGGAGAGGATCAAGTAATTTTATATACGCCAGAAAATGAGTAAATTAAGTGTGAATCACCTCTTAGGAATCAGGTATCTTACTCCAGAAGATATTAATTTGATTTTTGAAACTGCGGATCATTTTAAACAAGTTATTAATCGTCCGATTAAAAAGGTACCTTCATTACGAGATATTACTATTGCTAACTTATTTTTTGAAAACTCTACAAGAACAAAACTTTCGTTTGAAATAGCAGAAAAAAGACTATCTGCTGATATATTAAACTTTTCATCTTCAAATTCTTCTGTAACCAAAGGAGAAACTTTAATAGATACCGTAAATAACATTCTATCAATGAAAGTGGACATGGTTGTTATGAGACATCCAAACCCTGGAGCAGCGGATTTTTTATCTAAACATGTTGATGCAAAAATAATTAATGCTGGTGATGGTGCCCATGAACATCCTACGCAAGCATTGTTAGATGCTTTTTCGATGAGAGAAAAGCATGGGGACTTAAATGGTAAAAATGTTGTTATAGTTGGAGATATACTTCATTCTAGAGTAGCCATATCAAATATCTTCTGCCTTAAGAAACTAGGAGCAAATGTTAAAGTTTGTGGGCCACTTACTCTAATGCCAAAGTACATTAGCTCTTTAGGAGTTGAAGTGGTTACAGATTTAAAGGAGGCTTTAAACTGGTGTGATGTTGCAATGATGTTGAGAATACAATTAGAAAGGCAAGATGCTAAAAACTTCCCATCATTGAGAGAGTATTCAATGCTTTATGGATTAGATAAAGAGTTGTTAGACTCTTTGGATAAAGAAGTTACTATAATGCACCCAGGGCCAATAAATAGAGGAGTAGAGATAACTTCGGATGTTGCAGATAGCAAACAATCAATAATATTAGAACAAGTACAAAATGGAGTAGCCATTAGAATGGCTGTTCTTTATTTATTAGCAGGAAAAATAGATTAATTAATTAGTGCTTAGTGTATTGTATTTATTACTAAACAAGTCACAAAATACAAACGGCTAGGTACCAAATACTAAATAAGAATGAAAGCAATTATTAAAACAGAAAAAGGAGATATGACCTTAGAGTTATATGCTAAAGATGCTCCAAAAACAGTAGAAAACTTTACTACTTTAATCAAAAAGGGATATTACAATGGATTAGCTTTTCATAGAGTTCTTCCTGATTTTGTAATTCAAGGTGGTTGTCCAGATGGAAATGGTGCTGGTGGACCAGGTTACTCAATCGATTGTGAATTAGATGGTGAAAACCAATATCATGATAGAGGAGTATTATCTATGGCCCATGCTGGAAGAAATACAGGAGGATCTCAATTCTTTATTTGTCACAGTAGAAACAATACAGCACATTTGGATGGAAACCATACTTGTTTTGGTAAAGTTATAGATGGATTAGATGTAATTGATCAGATTACAGAAGGAGATAAAATGATATGTGTAGAGGTTGTAGCTTAACATTATTTCAATACGACTTTAGAACCTTCAACAGTAATGTTGGAGGTTTTCTGTTTTTCTTAAGGTCTTGTTAACTCTATCCTTCCAGATAAATAAGGATTGGTTATGATGCCATCTTTCCATGTAATGTATGTGAAATTATAAAACCCTTCAGAGGTCACTTTTGGTGTGAGATAATATGATGCCGAATCTGGTGCAAAGATACCGTTCCATGTTGCATAAATAGGAGCTGGGTAAACTCTTCCTACAGCAGAATACTTGCTATCATAATAAATGTTTCCACAAGTATCTTCAACAATCATAAAACTCGAATCTGGCCTGAGTATTGAATTATTAGGAATATATTCAAAAGGCTGAAAGTGGTCATTATATCCATCTCCATTTGGTGTTAATATTACATAATGATACAAATAGGTAGTAGGAGAAGTGATAATAAGCACTGAGTCCTTAGGGAAATTACCATTTATTTCGTCTGTTACTGTAAAGTTATAAGTTGGAGGAGGAGTACAATTAGTTAAGACAGTAGGGGCAAAAATAATTAGTTGATCTTCATTGTCTTTGGTGCAGGCTATAATTAAAAGTAAAGAGATAAGTAATATAGATATTGTTTTGTTTCATTGGTTAAATTTATTTTAAGACTTCCTTTATAATCTTATTGATATTATTAACTGTTGTATAACCATTAGATAATTGAGTGAAAGATCCGTTATGTTTTAAAATAAGTGAAGGAAAACCTTTTACTCCAAACTGTCCTGATAATTGGAAATCAGCTTTCGTTCTTGTTTTTATTTCTTCAGAATTAAAGAACCTTTCAAAAGCATTTAGGTCTAAATAAAATTGAGCTGCAATAGGTAAATAGGTTTCTAATTCATTGGTGTTTTTATTATCTCTATAAAAAGCCATTTGAACAGCCTTAAAAAAAGCATACTCTATTTCAGGATTCATTGTTCTAGCAACAACTATTGCTCGTGATGCTGGTTCAGTATCGTAAACAAAACTTTTATCTTTTAGAATTTCATAAGAAAAAGGTTGTCCGGTTCTTTCATTAATCTCTATCCAATGCGATTTTAGGAAATAAGCTATATCAATAGCTTTTTCAGTATTGAAGGGTCTTAATCCTCCCATTACTAATTTAAGTTCTAGCTTAGGGTTAAGTTCAATTAGCTTATCCAATTCAGGAGAAAACCCATAACACCAAGAACACATAGCGTCTCCAACATAAATTAGATAATTATTTTTATCTTCTAACCAGTTAAAATTCAAAATGGAATTTTACGTTAATTTGACGAGAGGTTAAATAATTAGGAACGGCATAGGTTTTATTTGTAACATCTTTAATCCAAAGATAGGATATAACGTTATTTATTTGGAGTAGATTAAATACTTCAGCACTTACCCAAATGTTTTTAAATCCTCCAATTACTTTACTTTTATTATGTTTTGTAGCATCTTTTATTAAGTACGAAAATCCTAAATCAACTCTTCTATAAGGAGGAAGTCTTAAAGTAGCTTTGTATCTATCATGACTATTTGTTGCTCCGAAAGGAAGCCCAGTGGCATAGTATAGAGCTATATGCATTTTAAAGCTCTCTAATCCTGGAATATAATCTTGGAAAAATAAAGCAAAATTTACACGTTGATCTGTTGGTCTTGGAATCCATCCTGGTTCAGTTCGAATACTATCTACGGCAACTGTGTTAGCTGTAAAACCAGAAATTATTGTATCTCCATCACTATTTAAATAAGTGTAATAAAAATCATCTACTAAGTCTTCTTGAGTTTTCATTATCGACATGCTAAACCAAGATTCAACACCTTTTACAAATTCTCCATTAATTTTGAAGTCTAGTCCAGTAGAATAGGCATTAGCATTGTTTGTAGCAAAGTAACGTATTCTAACATTATCAACTTCATAAGGGATTACATTTTCCATATGTTTAAAGTATAACTCTGTTGTAAACTTAAAGGGTCTGCCCCAAGCCTCAAAATTATAATCTGACCCTAATACTGCTTGATAAGATCGTTGTGATTTAATTTCTTTATTGATGGTACCATCAAAATCACGCATTTCCCTATAAAATGGAGGTTGATAATAAACTCCTGCAGCTAGTCTAAAAAGATAATCTCTTTTCCAGTTAGGTTCAATTGAAAATGACGCTCTAGGGCTTACAATAAATTCTTTATTTAAATCCCAAAAAGCGGCTCTTACACCAGCATTTAATGTATAGTTCACACTGTCATTTTCCCATGCCCAAGAGCGCTGGAAGTAAGTACTGTAGCGATTGCTGTTAATTTCTATTTCTGATTTTAAAACTTCGTTTAATTCTAAGAGCTGATTTGTTTGTCCTTCTGAATTAGAGTATCCGATATAGTCAGTACTTCCAGGAATAAAATAGCCTGTAGAATCTATAAACCCCCATTCACTAATTCGATCTTTAATATATTCGTGTTGATATTTAACACCCCAAAAAGTGGTATGGTTTCCCTTAATCTTTTTACCCTTATGCTCGGCATTAAAAACTTGCGCATCTAATTTATTTCGAGAGTGTTCCATAAAAGAACCAACACCACGGTTAAATTTAACATCACCAAAATTATCACTGGACAGATCTCGTTCTAGTTCATCAATTTTATAAGCTCCTTCAATATCAAACTCTTCATCTTCTAAAGAACTAAAAGCAGAAGTAATAAATTTTAATTCAGTTCCTTCTTTAGGAGTAAAAGTATTGCTTATTGCTCCAAAATAAGTTTGAAATTGATCAACTTCCTGTCCATCAAAGAATACAGTTAATTGTAGTGATTCATTTATTGTTCCAAATTCGGTTTCTCTAGTTTGAGGAATGAAATTATACTTGTTTTTTGCAATATTACCTAAAAAACCTATTTCCCATTTTTCGTTAATATCATAAGTTAAATAGGTTTGAACATCCAAGAATGAAGGACGATATTCTCCGTCTGTATCTAAACTTTGTAATACATATTGATTTGTTTTGTAACGGACTCCAGTTAAAAATGTTAGTCTATGGTTTTTACTTGCACCTTCAATATGCATGGCACCACCTTGTAAGCTTGCCGTAAAAGATCCAGCAAATTCTTCAGGCTCTTTATAGGTAACATCAAGTACTGACGACATTTTGTCTCCATATTTTGCTCCAAATCCTCCAGCCGAGAACTTAATATCTAATACCATGTTGGAATTGATAAAGCTTAATCCTTCTTGTTTTCCAGCTCTAGTTAAAAAAGGACGATAAACTTCAATATCATTAACGTAAACTAAATTTTCATCAAAGTTTCCTCCTCTAACAGAGTATTGAGAGCTTAATTCATTATTGGATGAAACACCTGGTAGAGTCTTCAATATAGCTTCAAAACTTCCTGAAGCACTTGTAAATTTCGTTACTAATTTGGGCTCTATTTTAACCATAGCACTTCCACGATTTCCTTCTTCAGCGTGTTCATATTCAGGAATATTAGTTGCATTATTTTCTAAAGTGGGAGAGAAATTATTTTGTTCATTAGGTTTTAGGTTAAAAGTTTTTAAGATTGTAGTAAAACCTATGTAAGTTATACCAATCTTAACATCTACATTAGCAGGAATTATAAGGTTAAATTTTCCATTTCTATCAGATTTAGTTCCGCTTGAAACACCAACTATAGAAATGTTTGCATTTTCTAAGGCAACACCTTTAGAATTCTTGAGGGTCCCAGATACTGTTGCAGTTTGTTGAGCATATGCTCCAACTGTAACGAATATAAATATTACTATATGAAGAATTTTTTTTAAAATCACTAACTCCAGTTAATTTTGATGGGCTTCAAAAGTAACTAAAAATGTGGCAATATATTGTAGCGAAGAGTGAAGTTTAGGGTTAGAAGTCGGAAGTTCTTATCTTCTTAAATTAAAAATATATTTAAACACTTCAGACTTTAGATTTTTGGCTTATTTTAACCACTCGTATTAATATTTTACCATTTGTGTAATTCTTGTTAGTTAAGCTCTTTAGTAATATTTATATTCGCAAATCAAATTAGAAAATAAAAATTTAAATATGAAAAAAGTTTTATTGTCGGCTGCCTTGTGTTTTGGGATATTAAGCACTAATGCTCAGTCAAAGATTGAGTTTGAAGAATACAAACTTAAAAATGGGATGAATGTAATTTTACATGAAGATCATTCTACTCCAATTGTAGCAGTAACTGTACTGTATCATGTTGGCTCTAAAAATGAAGATCCAAAAAGAACAGGTTTTGCACACTTTTTTGAGCATTTACTGTTTGAAGGTTCTGAAAATATAGGGAGAGGTGAATATATGAAAATTGTACAAAGTAATGGAGGTATTTTAAATGCGAACACATCTTTTGATAGAACATTTTATTATGAAATTTTACCTTCTAATCAATTAGAATTAGGTTTATGGTTAGAGTCTGAGAGATTGTTACATGCTAAAATTGATGAAAAAGGTGTAGAGACTCAAAGAGAAGTTGTGAAAGAAGAGTATAGACAACGTTATGAAAATACTCCTTACGGTTCTTTTTTACCAAATATGTTTAGTCGAGCATTTGAGGTTCATCCATATAGCTGGGTACCTATTGGATCTTTAGACCATTTAAATGAGGCAAAAATTGAGGAATTTAGAGAGTTTTATAAAACTTACTATGTTCCAAATAATGCGACACTTTCTATTGCTGGAGACTTTGATAAGAAGCAACTGAAAAAATGGATTGAAAAATACTTTTCTACTATTCCTAAAGGAACAAAGAAAATGCACAGGCCATCTATAAAAGAACCAATTAAACACAAAGAAGTAAGAGATGTTGTTGAAGATAACATTCAATTACCAGCAGTAATGATGGGATACCATACTCCGGCACAAGGAACCCCTGATGCCTATGCTGTTGATATGTTAGCACAAATATTATCTCAAGGAAAAAGTTCAAGAATGCAGAAAGGCATTATAGATGAACAAGAAAAAGCTGTTTATGTTGGAGCTTTTCCTTTTCCATCAGAAGATCCAGGAATGGCTTTAATGTTTGGTATTACTAATATGGGAGTTTCTTTAGAGTCTTTAGAATTAGCTATAGATGCAGAGGTTGAGAAAGTTCAAAATGAATTAATTTCTGAAAAAGAATTTCAAAAATTAAAGAATCAGATTGAAAACGATATGGTTTCTAAAAACTCTAAAATTGAAGGGATTGCTGAAAGCTTAGCAAACTATGCTGTTTATTATGGTGATGCTAACCTTATTAACAATGAGGTTGATAGATATATGAAGGTAACTAGAGAAGATATTCAAAGAGTAGCTAAAGAATATTTTAGAAAAGATAATAGAGTTGTTTTACATTACGTACCTAAGAAAAAAGAGCAATCAGCTCAACAGGAAGTTAAAGAAAAGACAAAATAATATACGAAGTTTAAAAGTTATAGATATGAAAAAGATATTATCACTTGTATTAGTGTTGGCAGTAACTTCGGTTGCATTTGCTCAAAAACTAGACAGAAGTAAAAGACCCGTTGCAGGAATTGCACCAGAGATTAAATTGGGAAAAATTGAAAAGTTCACTTTAGAGAATGGTTTAAAGGTATTTGTTGTTGAAAATCACAAATTACCTAAAGTAGCTTATTCTCTATCCTTAAATGTTGATCCTGTATTGGAAGGAGATATGGCTGGCTATTTAGATTTAACAGGTCAGTTAATGGAAAGAGGAACTAAAAACAGAACAAAACAACAATTTGACGAAGAGATAGATTTTATCGGAGCAAGACTAAGTTCATCCAGTAATCGTGTTTATGGTGGTTCTTTAAAAAAGCATCAAGAAAAATTGTTAGACATGATGTCTGATGTTGTAATGAATGCGGAATTTAAACAAGAGGAGTTAGATAAATTGAAGAAACAAATGCTTTCTGGTATAGCTTCAACTAAAGATGATCCTGATGCAATTGCATCAAATGCTAGAGCAGTTTTAGCTTATGGTAAAGATCATCCTTACGGAGAGGTTGCAACAGAAGCTTCAGTTGAGAAGGTTACTTTAGAGAAATGTAATGAATATTATATTACCTATTTTAAGCCAAATGTATCTTATTTAGCTGTTGTTGGTGATGTTACAGTTGAAGAAGTGAAGGCTTTAACCGAAAAATATTTTGGAAAATGGGAAAGAGGAATTGTACCAAGACATAAATACAGAACCCCAATGCCGACTGAAAAAAATGAAGTTGCTTTTGTACATAAAGAAGGAGCTGTTCAATCTGTTATAAATATTGGTCACCCTATTAGTTTAAAACAAAATAACCCTGATGCTATTAAAGCAAAAGTAATGAATGCTATACTTGGAGGTGGTGGATTTATGTCTCGTTTAAATATGAACTTGAGAGAAGATCATGCATATACTTATGGCGCTAGATCAAGTTTAAGGGCAGATAAATTGGTAGGAATATTTGGAGCAAGTGCTAAAGTGAGAAATGAAGTTACTGATAGTTCTATCGTTCAATTTAAACTTGAGTTGGATAGAATTTGTAATGAAAAAGTTTCTGAGGAAGAATTAAGTAATATGATTAAATATATGACTGGAACTTTCGCTTATAGTTTGCAAGATCCTCAAACCATTGCACGTTTTGCAATTAATAAAGATCGGTACAATTTACCAGATGATTATTATGCAAATTATTTGAAAAATTTAGCTGCAGTAACTGTTGATGATGTTCAGGCAATGGCTAAAAAGTACATTAAGCCAGAAAATATGACCATTTTAGTTGTAGGTAATAAAGGAGAGGTGGCTGAAATATTAAAACCTTTTGCTGCAAGTAAAGAAGTTGATTTTTATGATGCTTCAGGAAATGAATGGGTTGAACCATTAAAGCCAGCTCCAGAAGGAATGACTGCTGAAAATGTGTTGGATAAATATATTGTTGCAAAATACGGAATGGCTCCAGGAAAAGATTTATCCAAGAAGTTAAAGAAAATTAAAGATGTAACTGTTAAAATGGAAGCTTCTATGCAGGGACAAACACTTAACTTTACTAGATATCAAAAAGCACCAAATAAATTTGCTTTAGCAATTACTATGGGAGCGATGGTTGTTCAAAAACAAACTTTTGATGGAACAAAAGGTAAGGTTTCTGGTATGCAAGGAAATAATGATGTTGAAGGAGAAGAGTTAGAAGAGCTAAAATCAAGCTCTAAAATGTTTGGAGATATTGATTATAAAACTTCGGGAAATGTATATGTTTTATTAGGTGTTGAACCAGTTGAAGGTAAAGATGCTTACAAGATTGAAGTAACAAAAAAGAGTGGATCTAAAGAAACCGAATGGTATGATCTTGAAACAAGTATGCAAGTTAAAGCGATGCAAGTTTCTGAAATGCCAGAAGAACAAGGTGGAGGATCTATGACATCAGTTACTAAGTTTTATGACTATAAAGTTGTAGGTGGTGTTAATTACGCGCATAAAATTAACCAAGCGGCAGGCCCGCAGGTTTTTGATATGAATGTAACTTCTGTTGAACAAAACACTAAATTAGGTGACGAAGTTTTTCAATAGAATTATACATTAAAATTGAAAAGTCCATTCTTTCGAATGGGCTTTTCTTTTGCACTAGTTTTTTAAACTAACTTTGATTTTTAACTAGAATAAATTATAAAATGGAACAACAAAATTTTAAAACGCATAAAAGATTAATTTTTGGTTATCATGGATTTACAGCATTGGCGATATTTGCTCTAATTGTTGGCTCTATAATGAATTTAATTAATTCAGCTAAGGATAATTATTATTCAGCTTCGTTATTAGTGTTAATATCTGTAGTTATGTTGTTTATGTGGTTCTATATAAGAAGCTTTGCTTTAAAAGCACAAGACAGAGCTATAAATGCTGAAGAGAGTTTAAGGGCTTTTATTTTAAGCGGGAAACCGATGAATAACAATTTAACAATTAGACAGGTAATAGGGTTAAGATTTGCATCGGATGATGAGTATGTTGCTTTAGCTGATAGAGCTGTAAAAGAAAAGTTATCTGAAAATGGTATCAAGAAAGCAATACAAAACTGGAAACCTGATACGTATAGAGTTTAGTTAGTTCTTAAGTAAAAAAAAATAAAAGGAAGAAACTTTTTTATAACCTTACACCTATAATACAAACATCATCAATTTGTTCTAAGTTTCCTCTCCAGGTTTCAAATGTTTGATCAATAGTACTTTTTTGATCTTCCATAGATTTATCTTGAATCGATAGCAATAACTCTTTGAAGGTTTTAGCTTTAAATTTCTTTCCTTTTTTTCCACCAAATTGATCAACATAACCATCAGAAAAGATATATATACTATCTCCTTTTTCTAAGTTAATAGTATGAGTAGTATAAGGTAATGGATTGTAGAATTTACCAATAGGTTGTTTATTGGATTTAATATCTATTAATTCGTTATTTCTTATTATCCATAGAGGATTGTTCGCACCAGCATATTTTAGTGTATTTCCCTCCAAACTACATAAGGCTATATCCATTCCATCCTTTACATCTTCATCGCTTTTTTCAAATTCTTTTATTACAATCTCTCTTGTTTTGTCTAATATTTCACCTGGTTCAGTAAGATTATATTCACGAACAGAACGATTTAAGGCATTATTACAAACAACACTTAACATAGCTCCTGGCACTCCATGCCCAGTACAATCAGCAGCAGCAAAAAGAACTTTATGTTCTTTCTGCTCTAACCAATAAAAATCACCTGCTACTATATCTTTTGGTTTATAAAGAATAAACGAATCTTGTAAATACTCTTTAACTATTTTTGCTGGTGGCAAAATTGCATTCTGTATACGCTTTGCATAATTAATAGAGTCTGTAATTTCTTTGTTTTTTTCATCAACTATTTTTTTTTGTTCTTCAATTATAAATTTTTGTTTTTTAGTTATTCTCAAACGATTGAAAACAAAAAATAAAAAGAAGATCACTAACATTAATATAAATATTGTAGCTATAGTTATGATAGTTTGCTTCTTTTTTGCTTCTTGTTCTATAGCTATTAATTTATCATTTTCTGCATCATCAAGAGATTTTTGTTGCTCATAAGTCGATTTTAACTCATGCCTTAACATTTCTTTTTTGTTATTTTCACTTCCAATACTATCCTCAAGAATGGTGTATTGTTCGTGCATTTTCAAAGCATTTTCAAAATCACCTATTTTTTGAAAAGATTGATATAAAATATAAGTAGCATCTTCCATTTCAAAAATACCACCCATTTTTTTTGCTCGAGTTAAATTCTTTTTGCTTAACTCAATAGCTTCCTTATATTTTTTTTGTTTTAAAAGGACTCTACTTATATTGTTTGTCATAGAGCATATTCCTTCTATTTTTTTGATTTTTTTTTGATTTTCAAGTGCTTCATAATAGTAATCTAGAGCTTTTTTGAATTGTCCTTTATCTAAATAAATATCTCCTATATTACCTAGTGCTATAGCTATACCTTCATTGTCTTCATATTTTCGATCAATTTCTAAACTTTTTAAAAAGTAGCTCATTGCTCTTTCATTATCTCCTATTTCAGAATATACCGACCCTATATTGACATATGAGATTGTTTTTTTTCTCTCATCACCAAATTCTTCTCGTATTGCAAAACTTTGTTCATAAAAGTCAATTGATTTTTCAAGTTCACCCAAATCTCCATAAATATTTCCTAAATTGTTTAGAAAGTTTGCTTCTAGTTCTTTGTCATTTAGTTCTTTAGCGATTTCAATTCCTTTTGAATAATATTTTAATGATGTTGCATAATCACCAAAATCGGTATAACTAATTCCGAGATTGTTAAAGGCATTGGAAATACTAGACTTAAAAAAGGTTTTTTCTCTATCATTTAAATCATGTGTCAGGTTTTTTTCACATACTTTTTCAATCTTTTGATTAATTTCTAAATCAAGTTTAGGGTCGGATCGAAAAATTAAATTATCCCAATCTTTATATGCATTAACAACATCAGAGTCATGATTTGCAGTTTCAATAGTGATTTTTAGAGTTTCAATTTCTGTTTTGTCTTCTTCTGATAATTGGCCAAATGTTAATAAACAAAAGAATGTAAGTGAAATTAAAAGGATAATATATTTCATTTTTCAAAAATACATAATAATTGGATTATTTTTTTTTATCTATAAAAGTCTTCTCTCCAGCTTCAATTCTAAGTTCTAAAAAGTTTTCTTTTGGGGGAATAGGGCAGTTGTATCCTGTTGTATAATGACAGTAAGGATTAAAAGCATAATTAAAATCTAATTGAAAGGTGTCTTCAGTTGGAATTTCTGCTTCTATGTATCTACCACCACCATAAGTTTCTTCTCCATTAGTTAGATCGGTAAAAGGTATGAAGATATAGTTTTTATACTTTTCAGTTTTCATCAATTTAATGTTCTGATAAATTGGAAGCAGATGTTTTCTTTTATCAATTTTAAAACTAAGGATACCATATTGTCTAAACAGTTTCTTTTTCCCTGAAGAGGTAGTCATTGTAAATTCTTTTCCAATTTCTTTTTTAAAATCTGCAGTTATATTGTATTTTGGATTAGGTTTAAAGTAATTTAAATGCTTGAAATTTAAAACCATTTCATTTGGCAGGATGGAAGTTGAAGTATCTCCAAATTCTATATCCATTTCTACTCTATGTTTTTTTAGTGTTTTTAAGTAATCTTCTTTCTCTTGTGAAAAAAGAGTTGAAGATAGAACTAGAAGAATAGATAGAGTTAAGTATTTCATTATTCAATAATAATTTCCACCCTAATTTTATTAGGGATGGTGTTCGTTAAAAATTCGACAGTACATGTTTTTGGTAGATATTCTTTTGGGTTGTATGTTAAATTTAGAGTAGCAGGTTCAAAAGTTGGAATTTCTAAACCAGGTAAATCAATTGTAAATCCATCGCAACTAAAGGTGGCTGAGAATATCTTTAATGGAGCTTCACCGTTATTGATTATTTTGATTTCTTTTTTAGTCTGTCCAATTGTTAAATCAATTACTGAGTCTTGAAAAGTAAGAATAGGTAATTTTTCTAATTCAGATCCATCCATAGCAACTTGATTTGTATCATTAGTTTGTATGGCAATTATTTCAATCTTACGTTCTAAAGCAGCTCCAGGGCTGTAAACTGAGTTTCTTGTATCTTTTACATCATCACTAATCGTTGCAGATTGGTACTCTCCAAAAGGAACTTTTATAAAATCTAATTTAGCCCCATTTTCGGCAGTACCATTAATGTAGGGTAGAAGGATTCCTTTTTCATATTCACTTAAATAGTTAATTAAACTAGAAACTCTACGTAAGGTTAAATTCACATTATAGTCAGATTTAGACAATGGACTCGCAAACCCTTTTATCGTTAAAGTAACCGATTTACCATTTTCTAGTTCTTTTTGAAGTAATGGTGTGAATAGAGCTAAATCTGAAGCTCCTTTATCAATTTTTTCACTAAATAGATCTTCAATATCAGCTAAAGCATCTTGTTCATCTTCGTTTTTAAGGCCTTTTGAATACTCCTTTCTATACTCACCATATAATCTTGTATATGACTTGTATGTTGCCATATAGTTTAAGTTTGTTAAAGTATCTCTAGTACGTGGGTTAGGATTATCATTGTGGAAAAACAATCTAACTGGTAAATATTTGTTGAGTTTTTCTAATGTTGTAAAAACAGTTTCTACTGTATCAGGAATTTCGTAAATCCAGACATCATTACAACAGGTTTCTCCTTTTTTTGTGTAAGAGCCTTTTCTGTTGGATGTAATTAACGCGGTGTTGTTTCTAATGTTATAATAGAAATCGTTTGTACTTGTGTTTATTGGGTATCCAACGTTTTTTGGCTTATCAAAAGTGATAATATCTGATTTTGATTTAAAAATATCGAAACCACCTAATCCAAAATGCCAATTAGAACTGAAATATAAGGCAGAGTCTTTAGGGTAGTAAAATGGAGTTACTTCATCCTCAATAGTGTTAATTGTATTTCCGGCATTGGCAGGAGCCATAAATTCACCATTATTATTCTTTCTTGAGTACCAAATGTCCATTTGGCCTTTTCCTCCAGGGCGGTTTGATGAAAAGAAAATAACTTCTTTATTTTCAATTTCTGTAATAGAAGGCTGTGTAGTAGTATAACCATCAATATTTAAACCACTAACTTTGTATGGAGTTTCCCATTTTTCTTCCTTATAATTAATTGCATAAATATCACAGTTGTAGCTTCTGTCACATTTGGTATAATAAAAAGTTGTGCCTTTAGGATTTAAACTACCATTAGCAATGTTGAAGTTAGGTTCGTTTATTTTTTCGTTTAAAAGAGAATCCATTCTCCAAACATTACCTTCTTTACTTCCTTTAAAAAGACGGACTAAGTATAAAGACGTGTCCGAAATTTCATTGTTATCTTTCATCTTTTCATCTCTTAATGAAGAATAAATGATTGTAGAATCATCTAACAACGTTCCACCAAGTTCACTGCTATAAGTATTAATCTCATCTCCCATATTTTTAATATCAACAGGAATAGAATCTTTCATTATTTTGAGTGCTTCCTCACATGATTTTATTTCGTTTACTACTTTTAAATAGTAATATCCTTTCTTGTCTCTACTAAAGTGACGTTTACTTCTTTTAAATGATTTTTTGGCTTCCACATATTTACCGTTGTATTTTAACATGGTTGCATACCAAAATGGAGCTAAAGGAAAAAGTCTTCCTCTATCTCTTTTGTAGATATAGAAATACTTTGATTCGGCATTAGCGTAATCATTATACCATCTTAACGCTTCAGCATATTTATAAACGGTTTCTAAAACGGTAGAATCTTTATCCAATGCTTTTTTGTACCACAAAGATCCTCCGAAATAATCCTTATAGTTTTCTATTAAATCATCCCCATTTCTTACCCAATCTTTTTCAGTTTGAGCATTAAGGTGAAAGTTGAATATAAATAGTAAAAAGTAAAAAAGAATAGACTTAGTAAAAAGTCCTTGAAATCCACTTAGAGTGATTGCAGAAAAATTAGAGGCAAAAATGACTTTAAACTTAAAATTTTTAAACATGATACTCATATATAATCAGGACAATATTTATAACGTCTCATATCAGGTTTGTATCGTTGTATAATGTAAATAAGAGAAAACTCAAAACCACCTTTTCTGTTACTGGCAACTTTTAATGAAGAAAGGTTTAAATCATAACTAATTCCAAAATGAAAATCGTGATAATCTAACCCTGCATTAAAATACATTGCATCTGAATTTCTATACCAAACGCCTGCATAAAGAGCTTTATAGTTTCCATTGTTTAGGTGGTATTTTCCTTGTCCACCAAAAATGATTTCTTGAAATTTATGTTGTTTTTGCCAGTTTATGTTCGGTAAGACATCAATTTTCTCACTAATTCTAAATAATCCATTTACATTTATAGTATATCGTTGGTGTAAAGGAATATTCTCATTAAAAAAAGATTGTTGT
>CEWR01159310.1_pt1 | contig 15928 bp, 16 predicted proteins | sample 356321 | NCBI WGS metagenome assembly CEWR01 (sample SAMEA2621551, study PRJEB7988) | marine metagenome | biome: marine biome (ENVO:00000447); feature: mesopelagic zone (ENVO:00000213); material: "saline water (ENVO:00002010), including plankton (ENVO:xxxxxxxx)" | depth 790 m
TCGAATAATATTAATTTTCCACCTTTGTCTCTAATGCTATCAATCACCTTCATCGCGCTCATATGATCAATACCAGGATCAACCCCAATTTCGTTCATAAACACCAGTCCTTTAGCCTTAGCTTCTTCATCTAAGCTCTGCATTTCGTCACTAATATAAGAAGCAGTTACAAGGTTTTTACTAAACGTTATACAGTCTTTTGCAACTTCCATATGGAAACGTGCTGGTAACATAGAAATAACCAAATCACAGTTTTTTACCGCTTCTTCTCGTTGTTCTTTATTGAATACGTCCAACAAAATTCCTTTTGAATTTGGATGGTTTTTAGTGAATTTTTGGGCAGCGTCTAATGAAATGTCCCCAATAGTTATAAATAGGTTTTCTGAGCTAGATTTGTCTAGTAAGTAACGTATTAAACATGTTGCTGATCGTCCTGCTCCTATAATTAATATATTTCTCATTCCTTAGGTTTTCGTAGATTTGAAGATTGTTTTTAAACAATACGAAATTACTAAATAATAACCTTTTTGAAGATGAAAATAAATAAAAATATTGTGGTTACATCAGCTATTTTAGCAGCTTTTACGATTATGATTGGTGCCTTTGGTGCCCACGGTTTAAAGGAATTGATTAGTGAAAAATCCTTAGTTTCTTTTGAAACTGGAGTTCGGTATCAAATGTATCATGTAATAGTAATGCTAATACTAGGCGTATCTACTGGTATTTTACCAAAAACTCAAAAATGGGTGTTTCGTTTTTTTATAATTGGAATCCTACTTTTTTCTGGTTCTATTTATTTACTAACATTAAACGAATTTTTGCCTTTTGACGCAAAAACCATTGCTTTTATTACTCCAATTGGCGGGTTTTTATTAATAATTGGTTGGTTGCGCTTAGCTTACGGAGTAATTGTGAATAAGTAACCACAAAAGATTCAATTTACAACGTCTGTTTTTAATAGAATTCTTAATTTTGTAGTCTTCAACAATTAAAAACTGTTATGGTCGATAAAAACCAAACTGCAAAAATACCTTCGTTATTTAGAAGCGTAATTTCAAATGCAATAAAGAACGATCAGCTTGCCATAAATAAAATACAAAATTTAAAACAATTAGAATGGTAGTATTAAACGATTCGGTAGTTACTTCATTAAGTAACATTGGAATAAAGAATGTAAAAAAAATTATATATAACCCATCATTTGATGAATTAAATAAAGCCGAATTAGATCCAGCATTAGAAGGATTTGAAAAAGGATATGAAACAGAACTTGGAGCTGTAAATGTTATGACTGGAAAATTTACCGGTCGATCTCCTAAAGATAAATTTATTGTGAAAGATGACGTTACCAAAGATACGATTTGGTGGACTTCAGAGAAAGCAGTAAACGATAACAAGCCCACTACTCAGGCAGTGTGGAATGATTTAAAAAAATTAGTTACTGACCAACTATCTGACAAAGTACTTTACGTTGTTGACACTTATTGTGGTGCAAATGAAGATACTAGATTAAAAGTTCGTTTTATTGTTGAGGTAGCATGGCAAGCGCATTTTGTAAAAAACATGTTTATCCGTCCAACTAAAGAACAATTAGTTAATTATGGAGAACCAGATTTTGTTGTTTTGAATGGAACTAAAGTTCAAAATGATAAATTTAAAGAACAAGGATTAAATTCTGAAGTGTTTACAGTATTTAATCTAACCGAAAAAATGCAAGTTATTGGTGGTACTTGGTATGGTGGTGAAATGAAAAAAGGATTGTTCGCTATGATGAACTACTATTTGCCACTAAAAGGTATTTCTGCAATGCATTGTTCTGCAAATGTTGGTAAAGATGGTAAAACGGCTATTTTCTTTGGATTATCAGGAACAGGTAAAACCACATTATCAACAGACCCTAAAAGGCAATTAATTGGTGATGATGAACACGGATGGGATGATGAAGGAGTATTTAATTTTGAAGGTGGATGCTATGCGAAAACTATTGATTTAGACCCTGAAGCAGAGCCGGATATTTATGGAGCCATAAAAAAAGATGCACTATTAGAGAACGTAACAGTAGATGAAAATGGTAAAATTGATTTTACCGATGGTTCTACCACGCAAAATACACGTGTTGCTTACCCGATTTATCATATTGACAATATTGTAAAACCTGTATCTAAAGCGGGACATGCTAATAAAGTAATATTTCTAACTGCTGATGCTTTTGGCGTAATGCCTCCGGTATCTAAATTAACTCCAGCACAAACTAAATACCATTTTTTATCTGGATTTACTGCTAAATTAGCTGGTACTGAAAGAGGAGTAACCGAGCCACAACCAACATTCTCTGCTTGTTTTGGAGAAGCGTTTTTAACATTACATCCAACTAAATATGGTGAGGAATTAGTTAAAAAAATGGAGGAACATAAAGCAGATGCATATTTAGTGAATACTGGTTGGAATGGAACTGGAAAAAGAATTTCAATTCAAGATACTAGAGCAATTATCGATAGAATTCTAGATGGTTCTATTGAAAAAGCAGAGACTAAAATAATACCAATTTTTAATTTAGAAGTTCCTACCTCATTAGAAAAAGTTAATGATAATATCTTAGACCCAAGAGATACCTATGAAAATGCCTCTGAATGGAATGAGAAAGCTGAAAAATTAGCTAAATTATTTATTAAAAACTTTGATAAATATACAGACAATGATGAAGGTAAATCTTTGATTGCTGCTGGGCCGCAATTATAGCAAATTCATAAAATTGAATTAAATAAAAAAAAGCTTGTTTTCTAAATAGAAAACAAGCTTTTTTTTATGATTGTACTATAAAAATTTATCTCTTTTTATTTACATCGATGATGTATTTCTCTAAAGCCATTGTCATTGATGGGGTCTCAGGAGTTGGTGCTTGTATATCTACACGTAAGCCTTGTTCTGTTGCAGCTTTAACGGTAGTGTTTCCGAAAACAGCAATTCGGGTGTCGTTTTGTTCGAAATTTGGAAAATTTTCAAATAACGATTTAATACCACTTGGACTAAAAAACACTAATATATCGTAGTAAACATCTCTTAAATCTGAAAGGTCACTTACAACAGTATTGTAAAAAGTAGCTTCTTTCCAAGACACTCCTAAATCATTCATCATTATAGGAACATCAGGTTTTAACTTATCTGATGATGGTAATAAAAAAGTTTCTGTTTTGTATTTTTTAATAATAGGTGTCAATTCAGAAAAGGTTCTTTTACCAACATAAATTTTACGTTTCCTATAAACAACATATTTTTGCAAGTAATAAGCAACTGCTTCACTTAGACAAAAATACTTCATAGAGTCAGGTACTTTAAAGCGCAATTCTTCTGCGATTCTAAAATAATGATCAACAGCATTTCTACTGGTTAAAATAATTGCAGTAAATTTAGAAAGATCAACTTTTTGAGCTCGAACATCTTTACTAGATACTCCTTCCACATGGATAAAACTTCTAAAGTCAATCTTAACCTTTTGTCTGTCAATCAAATCGAAATAAGGCGAATTTTCCACTTTCGGTTCAGGTTGCGAAACAAGGATAGTTTTCACTTTCATATAAGACAATTTTTATTAGTTAACCTATCTATATAAATGCTTTATACAGTATAAGATATGGGGAAATTTCAAGTGCGCAAAGATACAATAAAAAATAAAATAAATTGCTAAATATTAGACTTCTGTGATTTTTATAACTATAATATAAAATAAGCATATTTAGAATAAAGAGAATACCTATAAATATTAGTAAGATATTTAAGTCTGGTTGAACTGAAAAATAAAAAACAAGATTGGTAATAATTAATATTAATGATAAAAAATTACGATAGGTTAGTTTTTCATAAACATACTGATCTATAACATTTTCAATAGAGAATATAACTCCAATCATTTTTTCAATACTGGCTTTTATTATTATAAAAACAAATACTGTAGTTAAAATCTTCAAAAACAAAAGCACATTGGCTTTACCTTTATCTAAAAAAAATAAATAGGCAAATAACGAGATAGACATTAAATGAATCACAAAAAGTAAAATACTAAAAGGGTGTCTTAACTCTTCAGATTTACCCTTTGCTAAAAAGTAATTATTGGAAACAGGTAATCTTATAAAATCTTCGAAACGTTTGGGGTAAAAAACTTTTAAAATCGCTATAACTAAAATACAACCAACCATAATTAAGGTTACCCAATCCAAGGATTCTATGGTTCTGTTAGTGTATTGTAAATTTATTTTCATGAAAGATAAAGGTAGTATATTTTAAAGCTTAAAAATAGACTCATTTACAATTTCATTCACATTTAATTAACCTAAAAAAGGTACATTTGTTAAAAATTAATAATATGTCTAATGCATTGGTGGTTATTCCAACCTTCAACGAAATTGAAAATATTGAGCGAATTATTCGTCATGTATTTTCTTTGCCAAAAAAGTTTGACATTTTAGTAGTAGATGATAATTCTCCAGATGGGACATCAGAAGCTGTTCAGTTATTAAAAAATGAATTTTCAGATCATCTTTTTTTAGAAAAAAGAAAAGGAAAGTTAGGTTTAGGGACTGCATATATTCACGGTTTTAAATGGGCATTACAAAGAAATTACGAATTTGTATTTGAAATGGATGCCGATTTTTCACACAATCCAAAAGACTTATTAAATCTTTATGATACTTGCAAAATGCATGGAGCAGATGTTTCTATAGGTTCCCGATATAAAACAGGTGTAAACGTAGTAAATTGGCCTATGAGTAGAGTTTTGCTGTCTTGGTTCGCTTCTAAATATGTGCGATTTATTACAGGAATGAAAATTACAGATACGACTGCAGGTTTTGTTTGTTATAAACGAGCGGTTTTAGAAAAGATAAACCTGGATAAAATAAAATTTGTAGGTTATGCTTTTCAAATTGAAATGAAGTTTAAAGCACATTTGCATAATTTCAATATTATAGAAGTTCCTGTGATATTTACAGACAGAACAGAAGGAGTATCAAAAATGAGTGGTGGGATTATTTCGGAAGCAATTTTTGGAGTTATTTCAATGAAATTTAAAAGTATATTTACAAAATACGAGATTTAATGAATAAGGTATTAATAAAAAATGCGCAGATTGTTAATGAAGGAGTCATTGTAAAAGGTGATGTTTTTATTGAAAACGATCTAATTATTGAAATTGGTGTTAGCATTAGTGCTAAAACTGGAGATACTCAAATAATTGAAGCCAATGGTAAGTATTTGTTACCTGGATTAATCGATGATCAAGTTCATTTTAGAGAACCAGGGCTAACGCATAAAGCAACCATTGAAACCGAATCTAAAGCGGCAGTTGCTGGTGGAATTACTTCCTTTATCGAAATGCCCAATACCGTTCCGCAAGCTACAACGATCGAAAAACTAGAAGAGAAGTTTTCGATTGCAGAAAAAACATCTTGGGCAAATTATAGTTTTATGTTTGGTGGAACTAATGATAATTTAGAAGAAATACTTAAGGTAGATGAGCATAAAGTAGCGGGTTTAAAATTGTTTTTAGGATCTTCTACAGGAAATATGTTGGTTGATAACCCTAAGGTTATAGAAGAGATATTTAGCAAAACCAATTTGTTGATTTCTGTACATTGTGAAGATGAAAAAACCATTAAAAATAATCTAGAAAAGTATTTAAAAGAATATGGGGATGATATTCCAATTGAAATGCATCCCAAAATTAGAAGTGCAGAAGCTTGTTATTTATCTTCTTCAAAAGCAATTGAGCTTGCCAAAAAAACTGGTGCAAGATTACACGTTTTTCATCTTTCTACCGAAAAAGAAACTCATTTGTTTTCTAATAAAAAACCACTTGCCGAAAAGAAAATTACAGCAGAAGTTTGTGTACATCATCTTTGGTTTACAGAGGAAGATTACAAAACAAAAGGAACCAAAATTAAATGGAATCCTGCGGTAAAAAGCCAAAAAGATAAAGACGCTTTGTGGAAGGCATTACTCAATGATAAAATAGATGTGATTGCTACCGATCATGCTCCACATACCTTAGAAGAAAAAAACAATAGCTATAATAAAGCACCTTCTGGGGGACCTTTGGTTCAACATGCTTTGGTTGCATTATTAGAAATGCATCATAAAGGGAAAATTTCATTAGAGAAAATTGTGGAGAAAGCGTGTCATAACCCTGCAATATTATTTCAGATAAAAGATAGAGGATATATTAGAGAAGGATACAAAGCCGATTTGGTTTTAGTAGATTTAATAAGTCCTTGGACGGTAAATAAAGAAAATATTTTATACAAATGTGGATGGTCTCCTTTTGAAGGGACCACTTTTAAATCGAGAGTGTCACATACTTTTGTAAATGGAATTTTAACCTACCATAATTTACAATTTCCAAACAAAAGTGTTCCACAACGTTTAACATTTAATAGATCTTAATGAAGATTTTTAGGAACAAAACCATTTTTAATAATTTGAAAATAGTTAGAAAACTAAAGCCAATTTTGGCTTTAGTGCTGATGGTAAGTTATACTTCCTGTCAAGATGTTAAAAAACCAGAAATGCCTACAGATTTAATTTCACAAGATATAATGGTGGATATTTTAACCGAAGTATATATTAGTAATGCTTCTAGAAATGTCAATAATAAATTAATAAAGAAAAGAAACCTTCAGCTAGATTCTATTATTTATAATAAATACCAAGTGGATAGCTTACAGTTTGTGGTTAGCAATGCATATTACAGTTCAGATTTAAAAATTTATGACAATTTACTAACTCAAGTAAAGGATCGACTCGTTTTACTTCAAAAAGAAAAAGACAGTATTTATAAAATTATTTTTAAGCAAGACTCCATAAAAAAAAGTAAAATAAGGGTCCAAAAATTAAAAGAGAATAAGCAAGAAAAAGTAATTAATAGCATATTAATTAATGCCTCTGAGAGTAATTAAAGGTTGAAATCTCTTCTGTAATTTCTCGCAACTCTTTCTATAGTTTTGTTTGGAGGTGTAAATTTAAAATCCAATGCTTTTTCAATTTTTGAAGCATCGTAAAATGAAGTTCTATACAAACTTCTTACGGTAGCTTTTAGTAATTTCCTTTTAATTCTAAAAACTTTATATAAAAACCAATCTAGATTTGCAAAACCCAGCATCATCCATTTAGCAACCGTTTTGTTGGGAGGCTTTTTATTTAAGCTATCAGATACTTTAGTAAGTAACTCTTTATAATAAATATTCTTAGCAATTAAAATATAAGCTTCGTTTTTAATATCACTAGTAGTTAAGTTAATCATTGCTTTAACGACATCTTTTACATCTACAATACTAACTCCACCTGGAGTGAAATAACGCAAGCCTTTAGAAATAGTTCGAAAAATACCTCCACTTGCCGAACTCCAAACACCTTCTCCTATAATGACTCCTGGATGCACTATTACGGCATCCAACCCTTCTTGAGTTCCACGCCATACTTCCATTTCGGCCTCATGTTTAGTGATAGAATATACACTGTTATCTTCTTCAGGATTGAATTCTGTTTCTTCGGTAGAAAAAGATCCATCATTAGTTTTACCCAATGTAGCAATGGAGCTGATATGACAAAGTTTTTTTACGCTTTCTGTTAAGCAAAAATTTACCACATTGGCGGTTCCTTCTATATTCACTTTTTTAAGTACTGGATAATGTCTTGGATTAAAACTTATATAAGCAGCACAATGATAAACGTATTCAATATCTTTAAAAGCGGCTTCTAGCGTAGTGACATCTGTAATGTCCGCAACCATCCACTCTATTTTATTAAATAAACTTTCAGCTTCGTTGGCACCATAAGAAAACACTTTTTTTACAGCGTCTAAATCGCTAGAAGCTCTATGTATCGCTCTTACTTTTTCACCATTATTGAGAAGTGCCACTAATAAATGTGCCCCTACTAATCCAGTTCCGCCGGTTACTAATATCATAAGAGCAATTTAAGGTTTTTTGATTTAATGTTTTATCTTAAAATATAGAAATATATCTTTGTTGAAATTTAAAAATAATGGAGTTGAGAAATTTTGTTGAAGAGTTACAATGGAGAGGAATGATTCACGATGTGATGCCAGATACCGATATGCATCTAATGGAAAAAATGCGTGCAGCTTATGTAGGTTTTGATCCAACTGCAGATTCGCTTCATATTGGTAATCTAGTACCTATTATGTTATTGGCATTCTATCAACGTAGTGGACATAAACCTATCGCTTTAGTAGGAGGAGCTACTGGAATGATTGGAGATCCATCAGGAAAATCCAACGAACGTAATTTATTAGATGAAAAAACACTGCGCCACAACCAAGAGTGTGTGCGTAAACAACTGGCTCAATTTTTAGATTTTACTTCCGGCGCAGAAAATGAAGCAGTGATGGTGAATAACTACGACTGGATGAAGGAATTTAGTTTTCTAGATTTTATTCGTGATGTTGGAAAGCACATTACTGTAAATTATATGATGGCGAAAGATTCGGTTAAGAGCCGTTTAACAGGTGATGGCGAAGGAATGTCATTTACTGAATTTACCTATCAAATGGTACAGGGTTATGATTTTCTTCATTTATATAGAACTCACGATTGTACTTTAGAAATGGGTGGAAGTGATCAATGGGGAAATATTACCACCGGTACAGAATTAGTTCGTCGTATTGGAGGTGGGAAAGGATATGCATTAACCTGTCCATTAATTACTAAAAGTGATGGTAGTAAATTTGGAAAAAGTGAAGGTGGAAATATTTGGTTAGATGCCAATCGAACTTCACCCTATAAATTTTATCAATATTGGATAAATACTAGCGATGAAGATGCTGAAAAATATATAAAAATATTTACTTTTTTAGATAAAGAAACCATAGAAGCTCTAGTGTTAGAGCATAAAGAAGCGCCACATATGCGTTTGCTGCAAAAGCGATTAGCGGAAGAGGTTACCGTAACCGTACATAATGGAGAGGCCTTAGAAAACGCAATTAAAGCTTCTAATATGTTGTTTGGAAAATCTACCTCTGAAGATTTAAAAAATCTAGATACCAACACTTTTTTAGATGTATTTGAAGGAGTTACTCAAGCAGAAGTTTCAAAATCTGAAATAGAAAGTGGTTTAGATATCATTGGAGCATTGGCAGAAAAAACAGGTTTCTTAAAATCGAACGGGGAAGCAAGGAGAGCATTAAAAGAAAATTCGGTTTCTATTAATAAGGAAAAAATTTCTGAAGGTTTTAAAATAACTACTTCAGATTTAATTAATAATCAATTTGTATTGGTGCAAAGAGGCAAGAAAACTTATTTTATTATCAAGATAGTTTAAAAAAACATCTCCAAATCGAATGAACGATTTGGAGAATATTTCCTCCCGAAAAAATCAGGATTAACTAACTAACTAACTAACCAACCAAAATTTGTAAGTATCTTATTAATAAATACTAAAAACTAAATTTCTTTTTCACTATTTTTTCCCAGTTTTCAAAGGTATTAACGCCCTATTTATTATAGAATAAATACAATTTATCATCTATAACCTTAAATATCTTAGGGTTAACACCATTTTTTTCTCCTTTTACAGCCACTGCATAGGAACAATAACCACCATATTGAGGTACGTACTTTTCAGGATTACTATTAAATATTTTTAAATTTTCAGCAGTTGAAAATTGTAATTTACTTGGTTATGTTCACTTACATAATTATCTAAACCTTTAACAGCTTCATTGCTAAAATATGCAACCACATCGTATCCTCCAGCTATAAATCCTTATTTAAGATTGTAATTATCTTGAGCTAGTAAGGAGTTAAAAATTAAAATAGAAAAGAGTGTAATAAAATATTTCATATATGTAATCATCAATTCTTTAACTAGGTCGTAAATAAAGAAGATTACTTACATTAGTTTACAAAAAATTTGAAACTTCTGGATAAGGAATTAAAGAGCTAATCAAGAGTGCGATACTATCTTTTGATATAATGGTGATACTTATTAAAATAGCAACCACTAAAATAGCCACCGATACATTATTGTTTTGAATTTCTTTAAACTCGTGTACCCCTCTAGTTAGCACAGAGAATAAGAAAAAAACCGAAAGGTTAATGATAATAGCAATCACAAATCCTATTAATAAATACAAACCAGAGTAAAGAATAATGGTAGCGGTTTCGGTCGTTTCTGATTGTGTTGTTGAAAGTCGGATGACGTTAGTGATTGATGGTAGGATTTCACTTAGTATAATTCCTATTGAAAGGATAATTCCAGAAGTAAAAATTGTAAAAGCAAGATTATCTCCACGTAAATCACAATCTCTAAAAAACATCCATTTTAGTGCTTTATAAGTTACTAAAATGATGCCTACAGAAACTATTATTGACATTATGAGTTCAATAATTGATAAGGTGAAAAGTTGAGTGTTCATAATCTTATTATTTATTTGTTAGTACTACATTCCAGTGCGTAACATTATTAAAATTTTTAGGAAGTTCTCCAGCTTTGTAATATTTAGCAGTAGTTTCCCAAAGGAGGTATTTTTTTCCTTTAAAGACTTTATAGTCGCCACTTGCTGGAAGGTTAATTCCAATAATAGAATGGCGATAGAAATCACTATTTACAATGGCTACATCGTATTTGAAATGTTTTAAAATACTATATATTAAAACCGTTCGAGTATCGCAATCACCTTTTAAATTTTTCAAAAATGAAACTGGATTTTGAATTCCATAAACAATATTGCCAATACAGCATTCAGGGCATTTTTCTAAAATCATACGATTGCTATCATCATAATTATTTATAGGACATTCATCTTGTAATACAAACGAGTAAGGAATGTCTTGAATGCAGCTTACTACCATTTCGGCGAACTCCATTTTATTTAATTTATTTTCCTTATTAATTTTTGTAAAGGTTTCCATCACCAGATCTAAACTCGGCGCATCTTTTTGTTCTAGATATTGATAAAGACTTCCCCAAAAGTATTTGTTAATAGGGGCTTCAAAGTTATTTATATGGTTTTTTAATCGTTGATAGTCAGCTTCTCTTACACTTAAAGTACCATTAAAATTATTACCATAATTGTCTGTCCAATTTCGATTGCTACTATATAGAATGGTAGTATCACTTTCTTTAATTACAATGGTTTTATTTGATTTTTCATTCTTTTTGAAACTATTATTTTTACTCTCATTTAAAGTGTTTATAAAAAAAACGGCTATAAATTTTAGTGCAAATAAGAGTAAATAAATACTGATACCAGATCGTATTAATTGTTTTGTTGAAGGTTTTCCAAGAATTAAATTCAAGAGAAATACGGATCCTGCAATAGCGATTATTAAAGCTAAATCTGTCGAAAGTGTTGAAAGTTCAAGTAATATTACAAAACTAAAAAGAGATAGTAAGCTTAAAACAAAAAACCAAAGGCAACCACTATTTTTATTAGTTGGAGTCATTATAATACCATTAAATTACATCCACGAATATCACTATCATCAAATCTACCTAGAACCTCGAAACTACCATCCTCTTGTACTTTTCCTAAATCTTGAGTTGCAATAAAAGAACAAGAGTTAATATTGGCAAGATCGATGACATTGATACCGCCAGTTTTATTAAACACTAAAGTTTGAGCATCCTCTGGATCTCTAGTGAGGATTTTCATCCAAGGAGGGCAATTAAAAATTCCGTTTCCTTTAGAATAGGCTTGCGATAGTAATTCGGTCATACCATATTCACTATAAATAGAAGCAACTCCAAATCCTTTTTTTAATTTCTCATGTAGCTCTTCTTTTACCATTTCTTTCCTGCGACCTTTCATTCCTCCAGTCTCCATGATTATGGTGTTTTTTAATTGAAATTGTTTCGTTTCAATTAGATCTAATAAAGCATAAGAAACTCCAAGTAATATTATTTTTTGATTGGTTTTTTCAAGGTATTCTAGCTTTTTTATTAGTGAAGAAATATCATTCAAGTAAAACCCACTATTACTGTTTTTACTTTGTTGAATAAGCGCATCAACCATATAAACTAATGAGGAACCTTTTTGCTCTAAATAATTAGGCAATAATGCTAAGATAGTCGTGTTTTCAGGTGACTCAAAAAATAACTCAAATGCTTTTGAGAAACTTTTATAATAAATAGCTAGATCACTTACATAATGTTTGCTGGTAATACTTCCTGTGGTTCCACTACTCGTAAAAATAGTTTTATAAGTACTTTTTTTAGTTAATACTTGATGGCTTTTAAAAAACTGTATGGGAAGAAAAGGAATGTCATTAATTGTTTTTACATTAGAAGGATTTGCCTTCAATAAATCACAGAATTCCTGATACACATTTACATGATGGTATTGAAATTGAAAAGTCTCTAAAGCTAGATTCTCAAAATCATTATCGGAAGAAATATTAAAAATTCGACTCTCTAAATTCACCTTATAAAAGTATGGAAAATAAAAAAGCTTCTGTCAAAACAGAAGCTTTAAATTAGTATCAAAATGGGTAATTATTTAATCACTAATTTTTTAGTGCTTGAAATTCCATTTTGAGTTATTTTCATGATGTAAACTCCAACTGTAAGTTCAGAAACGTTTAATCTATCTGAAGAAATAGAAGTATTAATTACTTGTTTTCCTAATACATCGAAAACTGAAATATATTTAACTCCACTTGTTGTAGAAGTTACATTAACAAACCCATTAGATGATGGGTTAGGGTATACTGAAAAAGTTTCATACGCATTTTTTTCTATGCCTAAAATTCCTGCAAAACGTACATTGTCAAAAAAGAAAGCTTCATTAGCTGAATTACATCGTACTTCGATAACTAATTGATATGTGGAGTCCATGTCATTTATACTCACCTCGCCTTCCTGCCAAGCCCCAAGAAGCCCAATATCATTTATGTCAGTTCCTGTAGAATTCAAAATATCCTGTTCGGTATTGTCTGTTAAATTTTTCACATAAATTCTAATTCTGTCAGACCCACTTACATTTTCGGTTCCATCACCTTCAAATCCTGTATCTGCTATAAAGTAGTTTATAAAAACCCCAGCACCAATACCAGTTAATTCAAATTCATCAAACTCTAAAATAAAATTACCATCCACATCACTAATTTCATATCCTTTATCTCCATCTGGATAAGGGTTATCTCCAGGAGGTTTAGAAGTGGTTACTCCTACTGAATCTCCATCTGTTAATCCAACTCCAGGAGTGTTATAAGGAACGTAAGATGCCGTAAACCCTATTTCATTAGCAGTAGAAGTATAGTTTACAAAAGGTTCGTCAGTATTATTGATTAAATCGTGAGTCACTGTTGCATCACCTGTATCGGTATAATCTCCACCAATTGCTTCAGGTTCTTCAAAACTAGTAGTAGCTACTTGTGTAAAAGAAATAGCGCTAATTAGCATAGCTGCTAAAAAAGTAATTTTTTTCATAACAAAAGAATTTAAAAATTAAGGGGAGAAATATAAAGGTACAATAAAATAATAAGCTATTAACATGTTACTATATTGTTAACAATTAGTAAAGTTTAAATGTCAAATATATTAATGCAGTATCTTTACTTATTAATAAAGAATTGAATACATGAATAAAAAAGACACTAAAATACTATTAGTGGACGATGAGCCGGATATCTTAGAAATTGTTGGCTATAATCTTAAAAATGAAGGGTATCAAGTATTTACTGCTAAAAACGGGAAAGAGGCATTATCTCAAGCTGAAAAGCACCTTCCTCATTTAATAATTTTAGATGTTATGATGCCGGTTATGGATGGTGTTGAAGCTTGTGAAAAGTTAAGAGGAAACCCTAAGTTAACTGAAACAGTAATTACTTTTTTAACAGCGAGAGGCGAGGATTATTCTCAAGTTGCAGGATTTGAAGCAGGAGCAGACGATTATATTACAAAGCCTATAAAACCAAAGTTATTAGTAAGTAAGGTTAAAGCATTATTAAGAAGGTTTAAAGAAACCAAAAACGAAATCTCAGAAATTACGATTGGTAATTTGACGATTAACCGGGAAGAATATAAAATTATTAAAGATGGGACGGTCATTAATTTACCTCGTAAAGAATTTGAATTATTAGCACTTTTGGCCTCAAAACCTGGAAAAGTATTTAAAAGAGAAGATATTTTAAATCATGTTTGGGGAAATGATGTGGTTGTTGGGGGAAGAACTATTGATGTTCATATTAGAAAATTACGAGAGAAAATTGGAGATGATAGCTTTAAGACAGTTAAGGGTGTAGGATATAAGTTTGAGGCTTAATGGGAATAATTTTTAAAAAAACATACAAATTTGCATTTTTCACATCTATTTCGATAACGATCATTTTATCGTTAATAAACGGAATCTATTTTTTTGTAATCGATTCATTTGACATAAGGTTTTATTTAAGTGAAGTTATTGTTGTTTTTTTAGTTTCGTTTTTCATTATACAATATAGGGTTGAAAACTTCATTTATAAGCGAATGAAAAAAATATATGATGACGTAAGCTTATTAGATGTTTCAACATTAGGGAGCCAAAAAATCACTACTAATATGGAAACTCTTACCAAGGAAGTGGAACTTTTTGCTAGAAATAAAAAATTAGAAATAGAAGCTTTAAAAATTCGAGAAAATTACCGAAGAGAATTTATTGGTAATGTATCTCACGAATTAAAAACACCTCTTTTTACAGTTCAAGGATATATTGAAACGTTACTTGATGGGGCTTTAAATGACAAAAAAACAAGAGAAAAATATTTAGAAAGAGCCAATAAAGGAGTGGAACGATTGATATATATAGTTAAGGATTTAGATATGATTACCAAATTAGAAGTTGGTGAACTCAGTTTAGAAAAAGAAACTTTTGATATCGTGGAGCTTATTAAAAACGTTTTCGAATTGCTTGAAATGAAGGCATCAAAAAACCTCGTTTCTCTTACCTTCGATAAAAAATACCCACAACCGTTATTGGTTAAAGCTGATAGAGATCGAATTCAGCAAGTCCTTTCAAACCTTATTGTGAATTCTATTAAATATGGTAGAAATAAAGGAACCACTGAAATTAGTATCGAAAACTTAATCATGAATAAAATGTTGATTCGAGTTACAGATAACGGAGAAGGGATTGAAAATAATAAAATTCCTAGATTATTTGAGCGATTTTATAGAGTTGATAAAAGTGGTTCACGTGAACAAGGAGGAAGTGGTTTAGGACTTTCCATTGTTAAACATATATTGGATGCTCATAACGAAAAGATATATGTTGAAAGTCAGATTGAAATTGGTTCAGAGTTTTCTTTCACACTAGAAAAGGCGAAATAAATTCGTATAATTTACCGGTGTATTATTTAGGGTTAATTTCGAATAATTGATGAGTTCCTTTAATTTTTCTTTTGTAAAATCTTCTTGATTACAAAAAGGAGCTGCGTTTTTTTTCTTCAAGTTTTGCGCTAGATATTCTTGTTCAAATTGACCTGGAGTTGGAATAAAAAAAACTTTTTTTTCTAAAATTGCTAAGTCCATAATAGTAGTATATCCCGCCCTACATATAATTAATTCACTTTGATTGATGGCGTCTTGTAAGTTTTTTGCCAACATATAATTAATACATACTATGTTTTTAAATTTTAATGTCTTTTGTTTTTTTTCTATAACACCTTGAATCAATAAAATGTTTCTAGAATCATCTTTAAATTCTTTAAGAAGTATAGTTTCTAAAATAGAACGTTGAGGTTCTGGGCCCGATAAAAGTATCAAAATATCATATTTAATTGTATGATTTTCTTTTTTCATTCTACTTAATGGTCCAAGGTATTTAATAGGAATCTTAAAATTTATTACTTGACTTAAGATTCCGCTTAAATTAGTGCCCCCTTCCGTATCTGGGACCCAACATTCATTAAATTTATGGATGATACTTTGATGTATTTTA
>CEWR01026958.1_pt1 | contig 15912 bp, 14 predicted proteins | sample 356321 | NCBI WGS metagenome assembly CEWR01 (sample SAMEA2621551, study PRJEB7988) | marine metagenome | biome: marine biome (ENVO:00000447); feature: mesopelagic zone (ENVO:00000213); material: "saline water (ENVO:00002010), including plankton (ENVO:xxxxxxxx)" | depth 790 m
GACATATCTTCCTAATGGTAGGTGATTTACTATTTGGTGCTCTACAATACTTTTTTTTGTCAATTAAGAACAAACCACGGTATGCAATTAATTCACCTTCTGCTTGCAATTGTTCGTTGTCGTCATAAAAATAATCTTCAGCTAAAACATCATAATTTTTAGATATGATTTTATTTGTATCAGCTAAAATAGGGCAAGTAACACCTTTAATCCCTTCTTTAATTTTAGACATTTGTATCCACCCCTATTGAGATTGGTCAGTATCTGTAGAAGTAGTATGTACCTTTACATTTCTTTTTTCAAATTCTCCTAATTTTTCTTGGAAAGCATTTAATTCAGTTGGACAACAAAAGTGAAACCTTTTAGGTAAAAGAATAAAACTACATATTTGTTTCCTTGAACTTGTTATAAAGTAAAATTCTCTGCAAATTCACTTCCGTTTACAACTGCCTGAAAACCAAATTGAGGTGTTTTTTCACTTACTAGTACTGACATTTTATATATGTTTTAATTTTACTTATAGAAATATAGAGTAACTCAATAAAATCTCAATTTTAATAATGGATTTTGAAATAGATTTTTCTTATACAGATTGATAGAATTATATTTTGGACATAAAAAAACCTAATTCATTGAAATTGAATCAGGTTTTGTATATAAGTAATGCTAGTTGTTATAGTTCTAAAACTCCATTTTCAGCGTTTGCAAACTTATTAAATTTCAATGAATCTGCGTTCTTGTCATTTACATAGTTTCCGTCTACTACAAATTTGTATTCAAAAGAACTTCCAGCTTCAAGAGAAAGTACAACTTTAAAAGTTCCGTTTTTTAATTTTTTTAAGGGCGCTGCTTCTGCGTCCCATTCATTGAAGTCTCCTACAACGGATACTTTGTCAGATTCTTTAGCTGCAAGTTCAAAAGTAACTTTACAAACTGGTTTGCTTTTTAAGTATTGTTTTTTAATAGCCATAATTTAAAGTGTTTAATTTTTTTTTGCAAATTTAACTATAAAGAAAGGCTTAAAAAAATATTTTGCCATTAACGGAAAAGAAATAACATATTGTTAATTATTTAGTTAGTATGATAGGTATCCTCTTGTTTAGAAAGTGTTTTTTGTTAAAATGGCAATGATTTAAATGTCTTGTTGTCAATGTAATAAGTAAGGATGTTGTTCATAAGTCTTTTTTTACGTTTTATCTCAGCTTATTAAATTTAAATAATACATTTAATTAACATGTAAAAAGGAGAAGAAGTTGGTAAAGATGATTTAAGTAGTACGTATTTTAATCCTGAATTTGAAGCTTAGAAAAGTTAAAAGACAGTCCAAAATTAATGTTAGTTGAATTTAGGTTGCCATATGGTGCTATTATCTTTCCGTAACTACTAATAATATAGATTTTATTATTGATACAGTAGTTTATTCCAAATTTGGGCTTTATAGCTAATCCAGCCCCTGTATCAATATGAGCTCCTCCAGCAGCTCCCACTAAAAACTCAAGAGTGAATTCAATTTTATCATACAACATCTTTGGTGAGTAAAACCCTAAACCCAACATTCCGTCAGCATAACCTCCTGCTTCTCCTTCGTAGGCAAAAGCCGCTTGGCCGGTTATATAAAATTGTTGTGAAAGATCATAGTTTATTTGAACAGCAATTAGCTGTAAATCATATGATTTCGTAATCGTACTCGCTGCCGCTAGGTAGGTTTGATTTTGTATACTAAACCTAACTCCTCTAGTTTTAACTATTGGATTTTTATTTAATTCTGGGTGATGAATACCGTTGTTAAACGTGTTGTATTTGATACTGTATCCAACTGTGTAGGCTTCAAAATTACCAAAAGGAGCCATTATATAACCTCCATGAAGGGCAAGAGAGAACTGTTTGTATATTTTGTGTTCAATTCCCAAGCTGGGATAGATAGTAAACCCTCCTTCTCGTTCAACTCTACCTCCTGAGGAACCTATTCCAAACTTCGTAAATACTTTAAATGATTTAGTCTGTATCGGTTCATAACCGACACCAACGAATAAGTCCATAAAGCCTGATTTTAGCCCTTTATAAATGGCATCAAGGTGAATATAACTATAAATTTGTCTATTTAGGTATTGATCGTATTCAAAGCCAAGCGTATACAAAGTATTTGTGATAGGTTCATACCATTGATCTTTGGTGTCTCCGGTGGGGATAAAATGATCGAACCGCAAAGACTGAGCGTTTTTAGTAGCTTGTCTGTTCCAGAAGTGTTTCTTGTCGCGAGTTTTTGTTGTAAATCTTTTGTTGGCTTGGTTATAATCTGAAAATAAAAAAGTGCTCGGAATACTTACAAAAGCTGATACACTATTGCTTTTTATGTAGCCGTTATAGAAGTTAAAGTAGCTGTATTGTAGCCCAAAATCGACTTTCTGGGTTTTTAATTTTAGGCCAATATTAGTATTTATAAAAGCACCATCTTTTACAAGGTATCGGTAACCACCACCGCCACCAAAATGAAAATCGGTGTCAAAATAGAGGTTCTTATAAATTTTTTGCTGAAAACCTAGTTCTGCTCCAAGTGTAAATAATCCTCCTTGATCTCCTTTTACAGCGGCAAACATACCTACACCTGCATAGAAATGTTTGTTTAATGGAAAATCATAATGAATTCCCACAGCAATCATGGGCATTTCTTCTTTACCAAGTTCTCCGGGTTTAATGTCAACCGGAATATAATTGAATTTAATAGTGTTTTCAATTTTGGTCCCATTCAAGTTTTGAAGATCATCAAAGGTTTCTTGAGCCTTTAAAAAAAAGCTACATAAAATAAAAAAGAATGAGAACTGTTTTTTCATTCGTTTTAGTTTCTATTCAAATTCACTTGTGAAATGTAACTTTACAGTAGGGTATTTGCTTTGAGTCATTTGAATGGTAAAAGCAGAATCAGCCAAAAACACCAATTGACCTTGTTTGTCTTTTGCCAAATAACGTTGTTTTACACGTTTGAATTCTTTGAATTCATCATTGTTTTCTGTCGGTTGTACCCAACAAACTTTGTGCATTGGTAAATTCTCATACGTACATTTCGCACCGTATTCATGTTCTAATCGGTATTGAATTACTTCGTACTGAAGAGCACCAACAGTACCAATCACTTTACGTCCGTTTAGTTCTAATGTGAATAATTGTGCAACACCTTCATCCATTAATTGATCCAATCCTTTGTAAAGTTGTTTCGATTTTAGCGGGTCTGCATTGTTTACATAACGGAAATGTTCTGGAGAAAAACTAGGAATACCCTTAAAGTTGGTAATTTCTCCTTCTGTTAAAGTATCTCCTATTTTAAAGTTTCCGGTATCGTGTAAGCCAACAATATCACCAGGGTAAGAGATATCAACAATTTCTTTCTTTTCTGCAAAGAAGGCATTTGGACTAGAGAACTTAACTTTTTTATTGTTTCTTACATGTAAGTAAGGAAAGTTTCTTTTAAAAGTTCCAGATACAATTTTTATAAAAGCCAAACGGTCCCTGTGCTTTGGGTCCATGTTGGCATGGATTTTAAATACAAATCCTGTTAGCTTTTCTTCTTTTGAGTCCACCAACCTTGTGTCACTCATTTTTGGTTGTGGAGTAGGAGCGATGTCAACAAAACAGTCTAACAATTCTTTTACACCAAAGTTGTTTAAGGCAGAACCAAAAAAGACAGGTTGTAAATCTCCATTTAAATAAGCTTCTTGGTCAAATTCAGGATATACACCTTCAACCATTTCAAGCTCTTCACGCAACGTTTCTGCAGCCGTTTCTCCAATTATCTCATCCAATTCAGGTCTATTGATATCAGTAAATTCAATTCCTTCTGCAACTGTTGTTTTTTTGTCGTTTGAGAATAAATTTATTTTTTTCTCATACAGGTTGTAGATTCCTTTAAAATCATAACCCATACCAATAGGGAAGCTCATAGGAGTTACTCTTAGTCCTAGTTTTTGTTCTACCTCGTCTAATAAATCAAAAGCATCTTTCCCTTCTCTATCCATTTTATTGATAAAGACAATAATAGGAATTTTACGCATTCTACAGACTTCAACTAATTTTTCAGTTTGAGCCTCAACACCTTTTGCAACATCAATTACAACAATAACACTATCTACAGCGGTTAAGGTTCTAAAGGTGTCTTCAGCAAAATCCTTGTGCCCAGGTGTATCAAGAATATTTATTTTTTTGTCTCTATAAATAAAAGCTAATACAGAAGTAGAAACAGAAATTCCACGTTGACGTTCAATTTCCATAAAATCGGAAGTAGCTCCTTTTTTTATCTTATTGTTTTTTACAGCACCAGCTTCTTGGATTGCACCACCAAATAACAAAAGCTTTTCAGTAAGTGTTGTTTTTCCGGCATCGGGATGCGATATAATACCAAAGGTACGTCTGCGTTGTATTTCTTCTAAAAAGGACATGCTTCTATTGTTGAGTTTCAGTATTTAAAACCGAATTATATTTGGATTGCAAATATACATTTTCCAATTCGTTCGAAAAATTTTTCACAAACAAATTATAAGCAGCTTGTTTTGATGACCAATAATATAAGTTAAACTTTGAAAAAGGTTTTAATAAAAAATAAATGTTTCAATAACCTGAAATACTGTTGGGATTGTTACAATAGATGTGCAAATAAACAATGAGTTTTTAAACACGTTTGGTCCATATTTACGACTTTTTTTATTGATAAATTCGAATACGCAAAAACAAGAATATATAATGTTATAAAAAACAATGAAAATGATAAGTTCTCTTTTTGTGAATATTTCAGCAGATGAATAGAAAGTATTTGTCGCTAAGTTTTGAATTTCAAAACTAATATAACATAAAGTTAAAACAAATATATTAAAAGCGATTCTTTTTCGTTCCCACCATAAAAAAACATCGAATAGGTTTCGTTTCGTTTTTGTTACAAATAAGTATTTCTTGACTAATTTATTTAAATTCAAAGGCTTAGGGTCTGCCTTAGTTGTCTTTGTATAGTGTTCCATAGTACTAACAGCGGGGGTAAATATGATAGTTTATAGTAATTCAGTAAAAAACAAACTTACAATAAAAAAGGGGAAGTAGAAAACTTTTTTAAGGTGATCGATTACATAGTAAAAATTGCAACTCCCATTCCTATTAAAATTGCAAGAAATTTTGAATAGTTGAATTTATGATCTTTTGAGCTTTCGAAAAGGATAATGGTGGAAATATGTAGTAAGATACCTATCGTAATACTTGTGATTTCTTTATGGTAATGAATAAAAAACTCAAACGTCTCAGAGGCAAAAACACCTAAAGGACTCATAACTGCAAATAATAGAATAAATGAATAACTATAGATTTTAGGGAAGTTTGAGTTCAATAAAAAAGTTGCCAAAACAATACTGATAGGAATTTTATGAACAATAATGGCCCATAGTAACTCCGAATTGTCTTGGTAGCCAATAGGAACACCTTCAGATAATGCGTGTAAGCTTAAACTTATAAATAATAGCCAAGGGAATTTAGTAGAATGGGAGTGCAGGTGAATATGACCATGTTCTGCTCCTTTGGAAAAAGATTCGAGTATAGACTGAATTAAGACACCGGCTAATATAAAAATCCCGATTGTCTTGGAACTAACAGCTGTATGAAGATGACCTTTATGTTCTGGTCCGAATACTTCTGGCAATAAATGTAAAATTGTGATTGCAAGTAAATAAGCTCCGCTAAAAGAGAGGATTAGCCGTACTGATTTTTGTTTTGGTTTAAATAGGCTTACCAATAAAGCTCCTATCAACACAGAAATAATTAGTAATATATAAATCATGCTTCTAAAAGTAATATTAATCTGTTAGATTTATTTTTCTCAAAAGCATTTAGATTATAATCTCCAAATGTGTATTTGATCTTTAATCCAGCAGTTTTAATTATTTTTTCAAACCTGTCAAAATCTAAACATTTTACTCTTTCGTAATAACTATGGTATTTCTCTTCTGCTGTAAACTCAATTTTCTTTATAATAAAATCATTTTTAACTTCTCTTGTGATATGAAACGCTATGTTGTTTAAAATAAGTGTTTCATCTGCAACTAAATGATCAATTGTTTTGAAAACATTTAGATAGTCAATTACAGCAACGCCATCTTTGTTCAGAGCTTCTTTAATATTTTCTATAACACGAATATCTTCGGAGTCATCAGCAAAATAACCAAAACTGGTAAATAGATTAAAAATGGCATCAACTTTTATAGGATATGGTAATCTCATGTCTTGAACAAGAAAATTCAAGTTTTTATTTTTAGATGTATAGGCATGCTTGATACTGTTTACTGATAAATCAGCACCTGTAACAATGTATCCCAATTTGTTTAAGTAAATAGAATGCCTTCCTTTCCCGCATGCCAAGTCTAAAATAGAACTTCCTTTTTCTAAATCTAAAAAAGACACCAAGTTATTCATAAAAACATGCGCTTCATGATCATCTCTGTGTTGATATAAAATGTGATAGTATTTTGTATTAAACCAATCGGTAAACCAATCTTTCTTTGAAGACATTTTTGAAATTTGTCACAAAAGTAACAATTAATACGAAAGGAAGGCAGAAAATGTTTTTTGAAAAAAAATAAAAGTAGAATGGACTTGTCAATTCATCTTTGTTTTCTATTTTTAAAAAAAATATCGAACAGATGAAAACATATAAATGGGGCATTGTAGGTTGTGGTGATGTTACAGAACGCAAAAGTGGTCCTGCTTACAAACAAACACCAGGATTTGAATTGCATGCCGTGATGCGCAGAGATATTGTCAAAGCAGAAGAGTATGCGAAAAGGCATGGCGTGTCGAAATTTTATGGGGATGCTGATGCTTTGATCAATGATAATGAAATTGATGCAGTTTATATTGCAACTCCTCCAGATACGCATGCTTATTATGCTTTAAAAGTAGCAGCAGCGGGAAAAATATGTTGTATTGAAAAACCTATGGCTCCTACTTATGAAGAATGTCAAACAATAGTACAAACTTTCGAGAATAAAAAAATCCCCTTATTTGTCGCGTATTATCGTAGGTCTCTTCCTCGGTTTTTAAAGATAAAATCATGGTTAGATGAAAATAAAATTGGAAATATTCGTCATGTAAATTGGATGTATACAAGAACTGCAAGTCCTACTGATACATCAAACGAATACAATTGGAGAACGGATAAAAAAATAGCCTATGGAGGTTATTTTGATGACTTAGCTAGTCATGGAATTGATTTGTTTGCGCATTTTTTAGGACCTATAAAAACAGCAAATGGACTGTCTACAAATCAACAAAATTTATATACCTCTAAGGATGCTGTTGTAGGGAATTGGATACATGAATCTGGAGTTACAGGTTCTGGAACGTGGAACTTTGGAGCCAACAAACTAGTGGATAGCGTAGAGATTATTGGAGATAAAGGAAGGGTTTCTTTTTCTGTTTTCAATGATGAGCCTATAGTCTTGATAACTGAAAATGAGGATAAGTCTTTGTTTATAGAAAATCCAAATCCCATTCAGTTGTTTCATGTCCAGAATATGAGCAAGCATTTAAATGGAGAGGCAAGTCATCCGTCTTCAGGTGAAACAGCAGCTCATACTTCTTGGGTGTTAGATGAAATTTTAAATAAAGAATGATTTAAATATTCTCTAAATAGGTTGTTATTTCTCTAAGGTTAAAATACCCTGATTTAATAGCTTGCCTTTCATTGTTTTTCTCAAGTAATTATGTTAGGAATCCGTTAGCAAGTTGCTGAGCTATTGTAAACACTTCTTTGGTCTTATTTATGTTTTCTTCCGAAAGCCACTCTTTTTCATAAGTACCTGAGGGGATGTTTAAGTTCTTGCAATATTAAAAGGTATGTTGAAGCGCTGTCTAAAGGTTTTTCGGCTATAAAGGTTCGCTTCTTCTAGTTTTAAAAATGCTTTAGGAGCAGTTGATTTAATGTAGAAAATGGCAGCAAAGGGTTCTAAACTATCTGATATATAATTTTATTTTTTTATCAATTCGTAAAACCCATGGTTTTTTTCTAATCTATCTGCATTCGTAGCAATGTATTGACTAAAGCTATCTCTTTTAAGAAAAATAGTCTTCAAGACTCATTGTAAACTATAACTTCAAATTCAAAGATGCCTTTAAAGTTGTTGTAAATAGCAGTAGCATTTGAATTATTTCCAGAACATTAACCGCAATGCGGATTCATAATGTATGTTGTTTTTTTCATACCTTATCTTGTAAAAGCTTCTCCGATTCTAAAATATACTCCCCAATCATCTTTCCCAGCTGCAACATCAATTCCTACTGTGATTCTAGAACTTGGGATTGCCATAAAACGAACACCTGCACCAACTGCGGGCAAAAGACCGTTGAAACTCAAGTCATTTGAGTCATCAATTGCTGTAGCAACACCACCAAAAGCGACATATCCCCATTTATCTGTAATCCAGTGTCGGTATTCTGTTTGTACATCATATACTTGATTGGCTCTGTATTTTCCGTTAGAGTATCCTCGTAAATCATCTCTTCCCACGACATTTTTTCCTGCAAATGGAACATCTCCCACAGCGGTTTGTGCGTAAGCTCTTAAAAGAAGGGTGTTTGTGTCTCCTCTTTTAAAATACTTGTTGTATTGGAAGTTGATATTTGTGTAGCTTGATGTACTTCCTAAATTTTCTAGAAAGCTATTGGTAGAAAATTTAGCATTGAATCCTTGCATAGGTTGTGTTTGACTGTCTCTTTTGTCATATTCTGAAGAGATTCCAAAACCGAATAGGTCTTGAGGGTCTGACGGGGTTACTTCTACATTAAATGTTGTTTTGTTATGTGCATACATGATATTAATACCTACATATAAGCGATCATAAATATTGACCATAAAGTCGGTGTATACAAATTTAAATTTTGTATTGTAATCGACAAAAACACCTTCTTCTCCCTCAAATACAGGAGGAATTGGAATACCTATATTATTGAATATATTGGCATAGTCTAAATACGTTTGAAAATTTATACTTCCCAAACCAGTCACAAAAAGGGATCGGTATTTATCCTCTTTAAAATAAAATTTACTCGGCAGTATGCATACCCATGTTTTATTGGCAGAATAATTTGCAATAAGCATGCTGCTAGATTCTGGAGATATCGTGTCTTTGCTATTTGTTTTATAGAATAAACCCGCCATTATTCCAACAGAAGTTTTTATGCTATTATTGTATGACAGCATAGGTATGATTATTTTTTTTGCTTTTTTAGAAGGGATGTCAGTTGAATCCTTGCGTGCTTCTTGGCTCTGAGCTATGCTTATTGTAAAAAAAAATAGTAGAACTAGTTTTGATTTACAATAAGTTAAGTTTATCATGTTCATGAAATATGAATTTAATAATAAATAAAATGAATAGATTTTTAGCTGAATAGTTTACTTGTTCTGTACATAAAAAAGAGTTCTATTTTTTAGACACACCCTTTAATGTGTTTATCCAAGCAGACAAGCCAATTAGGTATTGGGTTGTTTTCGCTTTAGGGTTTCTTTTAAAATATTCTCTGTGGTAGAAGAAGTGTTTTTGAGTTACAATTCTTTTAACATCTTTTTTAGATATTGGTTCGCTATTTTTTGATATTACTTCATTAGGCCATTCGATACATGTTATTTTATAGTCGATATTTAAAAAAAATTGGCTTAAACCAATTTCTCCATTGCAAATGATGTCATACCTGTTTGTCTCTTTTGCACCAGGAAATTTTCCTTCCAACATTTTCATGTAGGACACCTTTGTTAAAAAGGAATAGGTTTGTATATGAGGGACATTGTAACTTGAGCTCCTTTTTGCGTGATCTTTGAAGCTTATGGTACTTCCGCAAATGGCAATAGAATCAAATTTTTCAAATTGTGTTACAAATTCTTGATACCAGTTGTCACGACAAGGACCAAATCCACTTCTGTTTTGAAATAAGATATAATCATCTTCACACGCGTTTTTATTTACTTTATGAAAAAGAGACTCGAAAGAACTGAAATCTCTTCCGATATTGCTCTTAAAGTAAATTTCTTTTAGAATGATAGAAGCATGGTTATAAAACATACTTTTAGCCATTTTGAAGAAACATTTGTCATAATTATTTTGCTCTTTTACTTCGCTAACGGCAATGTATAAATGAACTTTTTCATATCCTGAATAGTTGTTTTTTATGTAGGAAAGGTTTTGAATGTCTTTTAGATAGAGATGACTTTCGTTAGCTGTTGCATAGCAATGAAAATATGTTTTATCTGTTTTTGTAATATTGTTACTCATAATAAAAATTAGTTACTGCTAAGTTATATTAATTCATACATTTCTAAACAACGCATTACATATAAATTTTTTTAAAATGATTTGCTGTTTATTTTTCCTTTTAAAATAGCTGCAGAGCCTACGCCTAGTTTTTTCTGAATCTTAAATGCTTCAACAGACGAGATGTCTAATTTTTTTAACCGTTCTTTTTTCACAAATACTACGTCTCCCGACATTGGGCTTGGAGCGCCTGGTAAGAAAATTGTAAATAACTCATCGTCTACTTGATCCATTAAAATCCCTAGTTGCCAAGTTTCTTCTATGTTCACAAGCATAATTTCGTTCTCATTACTACTTTCAATTCCAATAGCCGTTTCTGTCATTCCTTTGATCATACTATACCCAGGTATATTAGAAAGCAATGTTGATTCAATCCAATCTTTTAATTGATTTGCTGATTTTGTTTTAGCAAGTAATCCGGCTAATAAACAGATGAAAATAAGTACTAAAACTGCAGTCAACCTAGCTACTGTGATGCCGCCAATCGTATCTAAGGGAATTTTCTTTACAATAGGTTTGACCAATACTCTAAGAATTTCAATGACTTTCCCTAAAATTATGAGAACAATAACAATAGGAACTATTAAAAACACTCCACCAATAAGTGTGGTTTTTAGAAAACTTATAAAACGCTTCATTTATTTGATTTTTGCTTTTGTAGGAATATTACTTTTTGACCAAATAGTGTATTTTATTTCTAAATTACTAGGGCAATATACAACAACAGGCAGTCTGCTATTGTATTTCACATGTTCTGTTTTAGATAGAATAAATTTTTCTGTTAATACATTGTCTGGACAGCCCATTCGTGTGCTGATCTGATGTTCCTTTGTTGTGAATTCATAATAAGAATAGCCCCACCCTTTGACTGTTTTTTTCGTGAACGTTCCTGGGATACTATGCCTGTTACAATCTACTTTTTTTGTTTGTCCTGCCCAGATTTCAAGGTTATACAAACCTTCGTTTTCTTCTATAGGCACTTCAACAACGTGCCTTTTTATAGAGTCATTGCTTTTTGGATACATGCTGAGATCATAATCTGCATATCTTTTTTCTGATTTGGTGGCTTTATTCGTAGTTGTATTACAACTAATTGTCAGCAGGAAAGCTGTAAGAATAGATGACAAGTATATTTTCATAAGAGTGCAGTTTATAGACCCAATCAAATATACATAAAATTGAACATTCATGTCTTTTTAGAGGTCGAAATTTACGGAGTAAACAGCCCAAATTATTATTTGAAAATAAGTATCTTTGCAGCCTGAATTATAAATGGTCAATTGCGTTTTTATATTCTAGTTAGAATGAAAGTTATGATTGAAATAACGACTGAAAGGCACTAGTTTAAAACCATTAAAAAAGAATACGATGAAGAATATCACAGAAATTTTAAAAGAAAGAATCCTAGTCTTAGATGGCGCAATGGGGACTATGTTACAGGCTTATAATTTTACCGAAGAAGATTTTAGAGGTGAGTTATTTAAAGATTGGAAATTATCTGTGAAAGGAAATAACGACATGCTTTCTATTACGCAACCTGAATCGATTAAAGAAGTACACAGAAAATACTTTGCCGCAGGAGCTGATATTGTAGAAACAAACACCTTTTCAAGTACGACCATTGCGATGGCAGATTATGAAATGGAAGACTATGTATACCAATTGAATTTTGAGTCTGCAAAAATAGCAAAAGAGGTTGCTGCTGAATTTACAAAAGCGAATCCTGACAAACCAAGATTTGTAGCAGGTGCAATTGGACCAACGAATAAAACAGGATCTATGTCTCCAGATGTAAATGATCCTGGATATAGAGCAATTACTTTTGATGAATTAAGAATAGCCTATAAACAGCAAGCCGAAGCTTTGTTAGATGGAGGTTCAGATATTTTATTAGTAGAAACTGTTTTTGATACACTAAACGCAAAAGCAGCATTGTTTGCAATTGAAGAGGTGAAAGACGAACGTGGAATTGATGTGCCAGTTATGTTAAGTGGCACCATTACTGATGCAAGTGGTAGAACTTTATCAGGTCAAACTGCAGAAGCATTTTTAATTTCTGTATCACATGTTTCTTTGTTGACAGTTGGTTTGAATTGTGCCTTAGGAGCTAGTGCTTTGGTACCTCATTTAGAATCAATTTCAAAAAACACAGAATACGGAGTTTCTGCGCATCCAAATGCAGGATTGCCAAATGCTTTTGGTGAGTATGATGAAACGCCAGATCAAATGGCTGCTCAAATTAAAGAATATTTAGATAAGAGTTTGATAAATATAGTAGGAGGTTGTTGTGGAACAACTCCAGGGCATATAAGAGCAATTGCAGATGTAGCTGCTCAATATAAGCCTAGAGTAATTAAATAGCTTTTAGCTGTTGGCTATTAGCGAAAAGAAAAAGAATGATTGAACAAACAAAGTATATGAAGTTGTCTGGTTTAGAACCTTTGATTCTAAGTCCGAATATGAACTTTATAAATGTAGGTGAAAGAACAAATGTTGCGGGTTCTCGTAAATTTTTACGTCTGATTAAAGATGAGAAATTTGACGAAGCTTTAGCAATTGCAAGAGATCAAGTAGAAGGTGGTGCCCAAATCATAGATATCAATATGGATGATGGTATGATTGATGGTAAAGAAGCGATGGTTCGTTTTTTACATTTGATTATGGCAGAACCAGATATTTCTCGTGTGCCTATTATGATTGATAGCTCTAAGTGGGAGATCATTGAAGCAGGATTAAAGGTTGTTCAAGGAAAATGTGTGGTAAATTCAATCTCTTTAAAAGAAGGAGAAGAGGCTTTTCGTCATCATGTAAAATTGCTAAAACGGTATGGTGCTGCGGTAATTGTAATGGCTTTTGATGAAGTTGGTCAAGCAGATGATTATGACAGTCGTTGTAGAATAGCCAAGCGTTCTTATGACATCATGGTCAATGAAATGAACTTCCCGTCAGAAGATATCATTTTTGATTTAAATATATTTCCTGTAGCCACAGGAATGGATGAGCACAAAAGAAATGCGATAGATTTTATTGAAGCTACTCAATGGGTTCGTACAAATTTAACAAATGTTAGTGTTAGTGGAGGGGTAAGTAATGTGTCGTTTTCTTTTAGAGGAAACAATGTAGTACGTGAAGCGATGCACTCAGTATTCTTATATTATGCCATTCAAAAAGGAATGAATATGGGAATTGTAAACCCTGCGATGTTGGAGGTGTATGATGATATTCCAAAAGATTTATTGGAGCGTGTTGAAGATGTTATTTTAAACAGACGCGATGATGCTACAGAACGTTTGTTAGATTTTGCTGAATCTGTAAAAGGAGGAGAAGGGAAGGTTCAAGTAAAAAACTTAGAATGGAGAAAAGCGCTGTTGCAAGAAAGAATTACACATTCTTTGGTAAAAGGAATTGATATTTATATTGTTGAAGATGTTGAAGAAGCTCGTTTAGTTGCAGCAAAACCATTAGAGGTTATTGAAATTACTTTGATGGCGGGTATGAGTGTTGTTGGGGATTTATTTGGTGAAGGAAAAATGTTTTTACCACAAGTGGTAAAGTCAGCTCGTGTGATGAAAAAAGCAGTTGCCCATTTGATGCCTTTTATTGAAGCTGAAAAGGATGAAAACTCTAGAGCACAAGGAAAAATATTATTGGCTACTGTAAAAGGGGATGTACACGATATTGGGAAAAATATTGTGGGTGTTGTTTTGGCCTGTAACAATTATGAGATTGTAGATTTAGGAGTAATGGTTCCGCCAGAAAGAATACTAGAAGAAGCAAAGAAACACAATGTAGATGTGATTGGACTGAGTGGTTTGATTACACCTTCGTTAGATGAAATGGTTCATGTTGCGAAAGAAATGAAACGATTGGATTTTAAAATTCCATTGTTAATTGGTGGAGCAACGACCTCTAGAGCCCATACTGCAGTGAAGATTGCAGAGCAATACGATCACGGAGTCGTGCATGTATTGGATGCGTCTAGATCTGTACCTGTAGTAAGTACATTGATCAATGAAACTACAAAAGAGGGTTTGTTAAAGAAGACCTATGCGGAGTATGATAAGTTACGAGATGATTATTTAAATAGAGCTCGTAAAAAAGTGTATTTGCCATTGGCAGATGCGAGAGCAAATAAATTTAAAATTGAATGGAAAGCAGAAGACATGTACAAGCCAAAGAAATTAGGGGTACATGTAATTGAAGAGTTAGATTTTAATGATTTATTACCTTATCTAGATTGGACGCCATTTTTCCAATCTTGGGAATTGCATGGGAAATATCCTGCAATTCTAACAGATGAGGTTGTTGGAGAGCAAGCGACAGAGTTGTTTAAAGATGCTACAGAAATGTTAGACCGTGTTTTAAAAGAGAAATGGTTTACGGCTAAATCGGTGTATGGATTGTTTCCTGCAAACACAAAAGAGAACTCCGACGATATAGAAATCTATAAAGATACATCTCGTTCTGAAATTTTAGAAACTGTTTTGACCTTGCGTCAACAATCGAAAAAAGGAGCAGGAAAACCAAATATTGCATTGGCAGATTTTATTGCACCTAAAGAAACTGGACTAGAAGATTATATTGGAGGGTTCTGTGTGACAACAGGATTTGGAGTTGAAGAAATCGCGGATAAATACAGAGAGGACTTAGACGATTATAATAGTATTATGGTAAAAGCATTAGGCGATCGTTTTGCGGAAGCCTATGCTGAATATTTACACGACAAGATTCGTAAAGAATTTTGGGGGTACGGTTCTACAGAAACTTTGTCTAATGCAGATTTAATTAAAGAGGAATATCAAGGAATTCGTCCTGCACCGGGGTATCCTGCATGTCCAGATCATACAGAAAAAACTTCTTTATGGAAGCTTTTAAACGTAGAAGAAAATATAGGAGTAACGCTGACAGAGAGTTTGGCAATGATTCCAACAGCTGCTGTTTCTGGATTGTATTTTGCACACCCGAAATCTAGATATTTTGGAGTTGGTAAAATCACAAAAGAACAAGTACACGACTTTGCTGAACGTAGAGGATATACAAATGAAGTGATGGAACGCTGGTTGGCTCCGAACTTGAATGAATAATTATAGTATCAAGTATTGAGTACAAAGTAATAAGAGGTAACCGAACAGTTTTTTGACTGTTCGGTTTTTTTTGATATATATTCTTCAGTTCGAGTGGTTTTAATTTGGAATGTACTGACGAATTAAAAGTGTATTGAGAATTTATAATAAGCGGATCAGGTTTTAAAAACCTAATCAGTTTTTTTGTTTATAAAGTCTATTAATAAGCATATTTACAAGTAAACTCTGTAATCCACTCTGTTAAACACTTCTTTTTTAAGTATTCCATGATAGGCCTCTATGTGTGCATTTTCTTCAGATGCTGCTACATGTGTGAATTCTTCTTAAACTCGCATTAATCCTAAGTATTCTCGTACATTTTTAGCGATAAACTGACTTCCATTATCACTTCTAATGACAACACTTTCTGGGTATTGGTACTCCAAAAAAACTTCAGAAAGGAAGGCTATCAATTTATCTTGTTTTATAGAAAAAGAAAAATAGTCTTTTAAGATCTT
>CEWR01293269.1_pt1 | contig 15902 bp, 6 predicted proteins | sample 356321 | NCBI WGS metagenome assembly CEWR01 (sample SAMEA2621551, study PRJEB7988) | marine metagenome | biome: marine biome (ENVO:00000447); feature: mesopelagic zone (ENVO:00000213); material: "saline water (ENVO:00002010), including plankton (ENVO:xxxxxxxx)" | depth 790 m
ATAAATTAAACCTAAAAAAAGGTCAACCTATATCAGTATAATACATGCTACACATTTGTTGAATCGTATTTAAAAACGTATTCAGTTTTAGTTTTCTGATTACATAATTATTTTCTGCATTTTATACAAAAAACATCCTATTAATTGGACGGAAATAATCTTTCTAAAATGAAGAAAGTAGAATTATATATTCTTCTTTACTCTCTATCAATTTCAACGGCAATTGATAAGAGTGCAGCCAATACTGCCCCAATACAACTATACAATCGGAGAAACTATTCAAATATAAAAATACGGCAATACAAATACTTGAATAATATTGTAGAGCAAGATCATCGAATGATAAAGATAAATCAACTAAGCAGATTAATCTCAATCGAACTCTGAAAAAGAAATCCAATCACTTGATGACCATTACGAAATCATTTTTTTAAGATAAAAATTAGGGTATTGAAAATGATTGAATTTAAAATAATATTAATTTTTATGCTTCCATTTTGTTTCTTTTTCTTATTAAAAACATTTATATTTGAGGACTATCAAAACAGGATTAATTGCTATAATTAGAAAATGAATAAAGATCGTTAATTCTTAAAAGAAGAAAATAGATTGAAAGAATCTAAAAGTTTTATTTCGAAATTCGTTTTAAAAATAGTGAGACTAAGCGTTCTTACTATTGGCACATCTATTATTCTGAACTTTTTCGTTTTTAAGCTGAATGCGCAAGAACAAGATTATTTTTCTAACATAGAATATATTACTTCTAATGAAGGCCTTTCTAATGGTGAAGTCACGGCTATACTTCAAGATTCAAAAGGTTTTTTGTGGATTGGAACACGTGGAGGTCTTAACCGTTATGATGGAAGCAATATCAAAATTTTTCAAAACGAAATTGGAAATCCAAATAGTTTAATAAACAATTCTATAGAAACCCTCTTTGAAGATAGTAAAGGTCAAATTTGGATTGGTACTAAATCTAATGGAGTCGCAATTTACAATCCAGAATTTGATCGATTTGAGCCTATCAGTTCAACATTGAATGAACTAAATGAAAAAAATATCATCAACATTGTTGAAAGTTCAAACAATGATATTTGGATGGGCACAATAGATAACGGATTGTATATTTATAATCCAAAAAAGCACACTGTACAACATTTACATGGATCACAAACTATAACCGATATTCTAAAAACCAAGAATGACAAAATGTGGGTTGCCAATGGGACAGTAGCCAATATTTATGACAAATATGGAAAATTTTTAAAGAAAACTAAAGAAAATGGAATATCTTCTCTTATTGAGGATGAAGTATCAGGATTGATATATTATGTAACTAATAACGATGGGTTTTACTCTTATGATCCCCTTTCAGAGGAAATAATTCCGTATGACATCTCAATTTCATTTAATAAAGAACGTCACAGCAATGTCCATTATCTCTACCAAGATAAGGGTCGTACCATATGGATTGGTGCTTGGGGTGGTGGAACTTTTCGGTTTGACATCAATACTCGAAAAATAATAAACTTCTCTTTGCATTCAAATCAGGCAAAAGGGAGTTCTGAATTGTATAATGATGTGCTCTATATTTACCAAGACAAATTAGATGCACTTTGGTTTGGAACCAATGGAGGAGGATTGTGTAAGATTGATAATAAAGACAATAAATTTGGAGGGATTACTTTTAATCAAAAGAATAAAAAATCACTAAATGAACCCATTTGGTCAATATTAAAAGACAAAGACGAACGACTGTGGTTAGGAATAAAGGGGAGTCAAAATCTATATTATAGTAATAATGACAAACTTTTTAATCAAATAAAAACACCAACGCCCATTATTGAAAATGCAAAAGGTGGGATTAAAGTAATATACCAAGACTTAAATAAAAAAATATGGATTGGAGGTAATTATTTTCTTAACGAAGTCGATAATAAGAATTTAAAAATAAAACCAATAAACGTCAAGCAAAAAGGAGTTCATGGAAAAATAACAACTCTTTATCAAACATCAGACAGTATATTTTGGTTAGGCACTCAACAAAATGGCTTACGAAAATCTAAATCTGCAGGAAACCCTAGAAACCAAGTTTTTGACAGTCTTCTTGTAGATTATAGAATTAGTGCCTTTCTTCAAGATAGGGGTGGTCATATTTGGGTAGGTACCTATAGTGGTATTCAACGATACCAACCTTTAACCAACAACTTTAAACGCTATTTTAAAAATATTAAGAAACCAGGATCAATAAGTAGTGATATCATTATATGTCTATTTGAAGATTCTAAAGGAAATATTTGGATTGGTACTCCTAATGGTTTGAATCTTATGATTCGTAATAAGAATAATCCCATTTCGTTTAAATCATTTCAAGTAAAAGATGGTTTACCAAACAATTATATTCAAGCTATTTTAGAAGATGATCACGGCAATCTTTGGATTAGCACCAACAAAGGAATTTCAAAATTTAATATTGAAAATGAAACTTTTTACAATTATGATGTAAATGACGGATTGCAATCCAACAGTTTTATGGAGTCTTCGGCATCTAAAGGTGCTCGTGGAAACCTTTATTTTGGTGGCATCTATGGACTCAGTAATTTTCACCCCGATTCTTTAAAAAATAATCAGACACCTTCAATAATTTTAACAGAACTAAAAATAGCTGGAGACAAAATTCTTCCAAATAAGAAATACAATGATCGTTCAATTTTAAATAAAGCCATTGAATACACAGATGAAATTACCTTATTATATGACGAAAATATTTTTTCAATTGAATACGCTACACTTGATTTCAATTCTTCTTTAAATTCCTTTAAATATAAAATGGAGGGCTTAGAAAATGAATGGCAAGCTAGCACTTCTAAAGAAAACATAAACTATTCAAATTTAAACCCTGGTGATTATGTTTTTAAAGTTAAAGCATTAAATGAAAATGACAATATTTCTGAAACCAGTTTAAAAATTAAAATTCTCCCCCCATTTTGGGCAACTTGGCAGGCTTTTGCATTATATATAACACTGTTTATTGGTTTACTTTATCTGTATCGCTATTTTATTAATCAGCAATCTATTCTTAAAAACAACCTAGAATTAGAAAAATTAGAGCGTAAAAAAGAAGAAGAATTGACCAAAATGAAAACGCAGTTTTTTACAGATATCGCTCATGAATTTAGAACGCCTCTATCGTTAATATCAGGACCTGTTGAAACCCTATTAGAAAATGATTTAAATAAAGAACAACGCACAGACCAATTATCAACGATTCATTACCACACAAAACGATTACTCAGTTTAATCGGGCAATTGTTAGATTTCAGAAAATCAGAAAGTGGAAAAATGACCTTGCAAGTAGCGAAAGGTAATTTTGTAAAATTTACCCAAGAGATTTTCCTTTCTTTTAAAGATTTAGCGGAAAGCAAAAACATTCAATTTAATTTTAATACCAAAAATATTGAGATACCCTTAACATACGATCGTGGTAAACTAGAAATTGTAATTTGCAATTTACTTTCTAACGCTTTTAAATATACCACTTCCAGCATTAACGTAGATCTTTCAATCAAAGGTTCTGAAATCAATAAGTCAGATTATGTGCAAGAATTCGAACATGGATATTGTGAGATTTCTGTAAAAGACAATGGCAAAGGAATGTCGGAAGATGTAACCGAACGAATATTTGATCGTTTTTTTCAAAATTCAAATTCAAAAACAATCAATCAAATAGGAACCGGTATTGGATTATCTCTAGTAAAAAACATCGTTGAACTGCACAAAGGAAATGTTTTTGTAAATAGTAAATTAAATAAAGGCAGTAGTTTTACAGTACAACTTCCTCTTAAGGAATTTCACTTTAGTAAAGATCAATTTATAACAGATTTTAAAAAAGCAGAAGATCCCGTTCATTATCAAGTCGAAAGAACTCTAAAAGATTTCACGAAATCTTCTGAAACAGGAAATTCTAATTTACCAACACTTTTAATCGTTGAAGACAATCCAGAAATTCGTTCGTACATAAACGTAATATTTAAGGATTCATACAATGTAATCGAAGCAGAGAATGGAGTTGTTGGGCTCGAAAAAGCACTAAAACACATTCCAGAAATTATTATTACAGATTTAATGATGCCTGAAATGGATGGAATGTCCTTATGCCTTGAACTAAGTTCAAAAGAAAAAACATTACATATACCGGTAATCATGCTAACAGCAAGAACAGCGGAGGTCTTTAAAAAAAGAGGATACAATTCTGGGGCCGATTTATTTATAACTAAACCCTTTAACCCTTCTGTATTAAAAGCACAAGTAGAAGGGTTGCTTAAAAGTCGTAAAAAATTAAAAGATTACTTCGGTAAAAAAATCGCTTTATTACCAACTGAATGTGATCATACTTCTGCAGACCAAAAATTTTTAAACCATGTTATGAAGCTAGTCGAAGATAATTTGACCAATGAAAACTTAAATCGCGACTTTTTGGCTTCAAAAATGGCGGTTAGTCCGTCTACGCTTTATAGAAAAATCAAGAGTATCACCGATCTTGACATCACTGTTTTTATCCGATCTATTAGATTAAAAAAGGCTGCTCAAATGATTATTAATAAGGAAGACAATATTTCTGGAATTGCTTACTATATTGGTTTTAATGACCCCAAATATTTTAGAAAGTGCTTTGTAAAACAATATGGAGTAACCCCATCTAAATTCGAAAAAACCAATCCTGAAATAAATTAGTTCACATAGAACAAGACCTTATTTATAACTAAAAACATTAAACTTATTTTAAAATTCTTATTTCACTAAGAATTTGAACTCAATTTACCCCTTAATTGCTCCCAAGGAAGTCTATCCTTTCATAATTACTTTAGAAATTGCTAACGTATTATGAAAACAAAACGAAACAAAACAGAATTCAAATTTAAATTGATTCAAGCGCTGATTTTCCTAGCATTGATTATTCTTTTCGTAGGAATATTATATCTTTTTATGTCCTATTAATATAAAATCAAATTGAAAAATAAATATTTTAATTAATTATTACATCTAACAAAGACAAAGTAGACAAAACGAACATATGACTACGAACTGATCCGATCAGCCCCTTTTATTGCTCTTAAATTACCCTTTGTTTTCCGAGAAGAATTCAAACTTTGTCACATAACTAAAACTAAATGCAATCTGAACTATTTCAGATGACTAATTAACCAAAATAACCATATGAAGAAAAACGAACATCCTTTTTTAAAAATGAAAAAACAACTATTCGATTTTCATTTACACTTTTTACAGAATAGAACAAACTAACTTAAATTAACTCAAGTATTATGAAACAAAAACGAAACCCGGTATTACTTAATAAAGAGAGGAAACAATTAATTGTGAACTCCAAATTAAGCGTATCACTTTATTACATCACCCTAACTTTTTTATGCCTATCAGTTAATACTGCATATGCTAAATTTGATAGTGAAAGTTTAATAATTAAAACTAACAATGCAATACAGCAAACGATAACAGGTAACGTAACAGATCAAGATGGAAACCCTTTACCTGGTGCCAGTGTATTAGCCAAAGGTTCTTCGACAGGAACAAACACAGATTTTGACGGTAACTTTAGCTTAAATGTTCCATCTGGAACAACAACTTTAGTAATCTCATATATCGGTTTTAAAACAATAAATGTAACTATTACAAATAAAACAACTATACAAGTTAAGTTAGAAGACAATGCTTCTTCTTTAGATGAAGTTGTTGTGGTTGGTTATGGTACTGCAAAACGTAGTGATATAACAGGTGCTTTAACATCAGTATCTTCTAAAGATTTTGAAAAACAACCACTAACAAATGTTAGTCAAGCTTTACAAGGTAGAGCTGCAGGTGTACAAGTTAACCAAACAAGTGGAGCTCCAGGAGGTGGATTCAAAATTAGAATTCGTGGTGCTAATTCTGTTACTGGTGGTAATGAACCTTTATATGTAGTAGATGGTCAGTTTGTCAATATCTCAACAATAAATGTGAATGATATTGCTTCTATGGAAGTTTTAAAAGACGCCTCTTCAACTGCAATTTATGGAACTCGAGGAGCAAATGGAGTTATTTTAATTACAACAAAGAAAGGTACTTCTGGAAAAGCTAAGATAAATGTAGATGCATTTACAGGAGTTTCTAGCATTACTCAAAAACTAGACATCATGAATGGTGCTGATTTTGCAGAAGGAGTTAATTTTTCTGACGGAACAGAAGTATTTACTGCTGAGGAAATAGAAGAATTAAGAGCAAATGGAGGTGAAGACTGGCAAGAACGATTATTTCAAACTGGCTATTTTAACAACATACAACTTTCTGCAAGTGGAGGGAGTGAAAACGTGGATTATTACCTATCTGGTAATTATTACGATGCCAGCGGAACTGTGGTTAACCAAAATTACAGACGCTTAAACTTAAGATCTAATTTAAATGCAAAATTATCTGACAAAGTAAAAATTGGACTTAATTTTAATGTAGGACAAGAAGAAACAACAGGTATTAGAGCTGATTTAGGAGCTGGCTTAGCTTTTGACCCTTCAACTCCAGCTTATGATGAAAACGGTGATTATAATTTTAACTCTTTGAAAAACTTAGCAACTTCTGAAACAAATCCACTTGTTGCCGTAGAAAATAATGTAAGAGAAAATGTTATCAATCGTATGAGTGTTAATGGAAACCTTAACTGGGATATTACTAAAAACTTAGTTTTTAATACTTCTGCAGGTATCGTAAATTCCGAAAGACATAATAATTCTTATGAATCTAAAATTTCAAGCACTATAGGTAAGGCCGAATTAAAAAACAAGTATGCTACAAATATTTTTAACACCAATAGGTTAACGTATTCTCTTGATATTAATGAAAACAATAGTATAAAAGTTGATGCAATTCATGAATTAATATTAGAAGAATCTAACAATGTTACTGTAAAGGCATCTGACTTTTTTACTGATGCTGTAACCTTTAAAGATCTATCTGCAGCCAATGTTCAAACAGTTACCAATTCTCAAACAAATAGGAAACTAGAATCTTTTCTTGGACGTTTCAATTATTCATTACTTGATAAATATTTAGTGACAGCTTCTTTTAGAGCGGATGGAACGAGTGTTTTTCAAAATGATAAATGGGGATACTTTCCTTCTGCCTCTTTAGCATGGAAAGCTTCTGAAGAAGATTTTATAAAAAACATAGACGTCATTAACAACCTGAAACTAAGAGTAAGTTACGGGAAAGTTGGTAATCAAGGAATTAATGTATATGGAACAAGATCTAGAGCCCAATTAGGACCTATTAACAACTACCCATTTAATGGTACGTTATCTACTGGGGTAGCTCCTTCAGAACGAGTAGCAAATTCTGATTTAACATGGGAAAGTACAGATCAATTAAATGCAGGTTTTGATTTGGGATTGTTAAATTCAGCGATTACAGTTTCTCTTGATGTATATAAAAAGAATACAACAGATCTGTTATTAGATACTCAGTTACCTGCATATGTCGGACCAACACTATTAAACGTGAATACAGGAGAGGTAGAAAACAAAGGTTTTGAAATCACATTAGGTGCTAGAATAGTACGAAATGAGAACTGGAACGTTAATTCTACATTAAGTATTTCAAGCAATAAAAACAAAGTAGTATCACTAAACGATGATATTCAATTTTTAATTGCTGGAGATGAAATTAGACAAAACACATTTCCTGTAAATCCAACACGAGTTGAAGTAGGATTGCCTATCAGTACTTTTAGAGGTTATGTTTTTGAAGGTGTATATCAACTAGGAGAAGAAGCAGATGCCGCTGTTTTTGGTAGAGTTCCTGGAGATGCTAAATATAAAGATATTAGTGGACCAAATGGTGTTCCAGATGGTATCATCTCTACAGATGATATTACTACAGTAGGTGACGGTAATGCCGATTTCACTTGGGGTTGGAACTGGGATGTTACTTATCAAAACTGGAACTTAAATTTTGTACTTACAGGTTCTCAAGGAAATGATATTTACAATTTACAACGTGGTAGATTAATGGCATTAGGAGCTCAACAATTCCATGCGGTCCATGGTGATTATAGAAACAGATGGACCACAACAAACCCAAGTAATATTCCTTCTGGTCGTGATGGTACAGAGATTTTGTCTTCACAATTTATTGAAGATGGATCATATATGACTATGAAAAACATTGCACTAAGCTACAATATCGACAGTAAGATACTGAGTAAGATGGGATTAAGCAGCTTAAGATTATACTCAAGTGTAACAAATTTATTTACGATAACTAATTATTCAGGGTTTGACCCTGAAGCAACAACAGCTGTTGACAATGCTGATGCTGATGTTGGTATTGATTATAATACCTACCCAATTAACCGTTCAGTTACATTTGGTCTTAATGTAACATTTTAATCATAAAAAATAATATTATGAAATATATAAATAAAATTTTATTGTTTGCAATAGCGGTGTTTATAGGCCATTCTTGCTCCGACTTAGAAGAAGATACGAGTAGTTTACTTGAGATTGGTAAAATTGAAAATGAAGGTGATATAGCAGCTAATGTGGCTCCTATTTATAGGAACCTTCTTGAAATGTATAAAAACCCTCACCGCGTAAGAATTACAACTTTTGGTAGTGATGATATAACAACTTGGGATGCTGGAAATAAAGCACCCTTAAGAGTGTTTGACAAATTTGACTATGGAAATGGTGAAAATTCTGACAATAGCTGGTTGCCTTATGTTTGGGATGGATATTGGAAAACCATCTATTATTGCAATACGCTTATACACGGACTTAAAACGTCAACAGCAGCAGAAGAACTTGTTAAAGTAGCTGATGCAGAAGCAAGAACTTTTAGAGCTCTTTCATATTTAAATTTGGTGAAAATGTATGGTAATGTTCCATTTATACTAGATGGTGTAATTCCTACAGGAAAAGAGCAACGAGCGACTGTATTAGAAAACTATCAACAAATAGAATCTGATTTACTTATCGCTGAAAAATATTTACCTCTTCCAGGAACTGAAGAAACAGGGCGTGCATCTGCTTCATTAGCGAAAGCAATTCTAGCAGATTTGTATTTAACATGGGCAGGTTGGCCCGTAAAAGATGCTTCAAAAAATCAATTGGCCGCCAATAAAGCGAAAGAAGTTATCGATTATAATTACCATTCACTAGTTCCTATAAACGAATTATGGACCTTAAGTGGAGCCGAAAGCACAGAAACTATCTTTTCTTTAAGATTTTCTCTTGACCAAAGTATTGTTAGTCAACAAGCAACAGCTTTTACATTTCATCAAGGAAGAGGATTTTCTGATTGTTTCCCGGAATTACAATTTTTCAATGATTTTCCTGCAGGACCAAGAAAAGATGCTACGTTTGTCTTAGATATTCCTAATAGAGGAATCACTAATGGAGTTATTGAGGACAAAAGCCCAGCGACAAAGCCATGGCAAACTTCTGACAGAAAACATCCCATGTATAAAAAATATGTTTTAGCAGAGGATTTAGTATTTGGGAAAAGACCCGCTTCATTTAGGTCTATAGAAGCATACAGATATGCTGAAATTCTATTAATTTATGCTGAAGGACAAGCAAGAGGAAATGGAGAAAATGCAAGTTCAATTGAAGCTTTAAACGAAGTTAGAAGAAGAGCATATCCATCCGGAACGCCTGATGTAACAACCGCAACTCCAGCGCAAATTGTTGATGAAAAAGGTTGGGAATTGGCAGCAGAAAACAAAAGATGGTTTGATTTGGTAAGAACTGAGCGTCTAGCAGAAATGGCGTCTAAAAGAGATCCTTTGGAAGCTGTAACATTATCTATAGTACCAACAGAGGCACAATACATAGCACCAATACCTTTTAATACAATCTCATTAAGTAAATTGAAACAAAATCCAGAAGGATTCAAAATTCAATAATTAAAATAAATTTAGTTTAGTTAATTTCGAAAGGGCCATAGACTTCATAGAATCTTTGGCTCTTTCTTTTTATAATCTAATTGCATACTACCTTCATTATGAAAACCATTTTATCAATAGTCCTTTTTACTTTTATTCTTTTTTCATGCTCTCAGCATAAAAAAGAGATTAAAGAAACAACAACCAATTCAAAACCAAACATTGTATTAATTTATGTAGACGACTTAGGATATGCCGATGTCGGCAGTTATGGTGCAATTGGAGTAGAAACTCCAAACGTAGATTTACTTGCTAAAAACGGGTTAAAATTTACCGATGCTCATTCTTCTGCGGCAACTTGTACCCCTTCTAGATATTCATTACTAACAGGTCAATATGCTTTTAGAAATAAAGCCGCCATTTTACCTGGGGATGCACCACTATTAATTAGACCAGGTACACCTACATTACCAAGCATGCTCCAAAAAGCAGGTTACAAAACCGCAGTTGTGGGTAAATGGCATTTAGGTTTAGGCAATGGAGATATTAATTGGAATGCCTCTATTAAACCTGGACCAAACGAAATAGGATTCGATTACAGTTTCTTAATCCCAGCCACTGGGGATAGAGTACCATGCGTCTACTTAGAAAATGATAAAGTTGTTGGTTTAGACAAAAATGATCCTATTACAATTAGCTATGAAAAAAGAATTGCTAACGAACCAACCGGAATATTAAATCCAGAATTGGTAGCAATGACAGGAGACCCACAACACAGTCAGGCCATTGTTAATGGAGTAAGCCGCATTGGATATATGACGGGTGGTGAAAAAGCGCTTTGGGTTGATGAGGAATTTCCACTTATAATGACCTCAAAAGCAAAAACATTTATTGAGGATAATAAAACTTCTCCTTTCTTTTTATTCTTTTCTTTCCACGATATACATGTACCAAGAGTTCCAAACAAACAATTTGTTGGTAAAAGTACCATGGGACCAAGAGGCGATGCTATTGCTCAAATGGACTGGTGTACTGGTGAACTCTTAAAAACACTTAAAGCCAATGGTCTTACAGAAAACACTTTAGTTATTTTTACTAGCGATAATGGACCTGTTCTAGATGATGGCTATGCCGATAGGGCTGTTGAAAAATTAGGAAATCATAATCCATCTGGACCCTTTAGAGGTGGTAAATATTCTGCCTATGAATCTGGAACCCGAGTACCAACAATTACCTATTGGCCTGGAACTATTAAACCCGGAGTTAGTAATGCTTTAATGAATCAGGTAGATATTTATGCCTCAATTGCCAATTTAGTAAATCAAGATTTAAAAATAACCGATGCACCAGACAGTAAAAATCTATTGAACGCATACTTAGGGAAAACAAATAAGGGTAGAGAGGTTATGTTAGAAGAAGCTTTTACACTATCTCTTAGAGAAGGTGACTGGAAATATATTAGACCCATAAATAAAAATAGAGAAATACCCGATTGGATGAAAAACAAAGATATTGAAAGTGGATTAATGAAAATTCCGCAGTTATATAATTTATCCGAAGATATTGGTGAGCAAAATAACCTTGCCAAATCAAAACCAGAACTTGTTGATAAATTTGAAACTCAGTTAAAAGCAATTGAAAATTGAATGATTTACTGCCAACGTTTGTAAGTGTGGGGCATGGAAATATTTCATCAGAAAATCCAATTGATGGAATGGACCTTAGTCCAATTCTATTCGAAAATAAACCTCTTACAAACCGAAAAACTATGTTTTGGGAAATTTCTCCTCGATATAAGAATAGCGGTAATTATGTAAATGTTACCGATAATCGACTTTCACCTGTAGCCAATCAAATTGCCAGAAATGGTAAATGGAAATTATTGGCATTAGAAGGTGAAACTCTTGAACTTTATAATGTTGATGAAGATCCCTATGAACGCTGGAATTTAATCAAACAATATCCCGAAATTGCTGAAAAACTATATACCGAATTACAAAATTGGCTTGAAGAACCAAGACAAGAAAAACCATATTAGAATGAAAAAACTCATTAAAAATTCCATATTTCAAAATACGATTGATATTTGTTAGAAATATGCTAATATGTGATACTAATAAGACATTTATTAGGCTAAAAAATTATTCAAATTGCCATTCTTAAGATTAACCAAAGATTAAAACTATATCAAAATGAGAAAAACTCAGAAATTCAATACAATCTTTATTGCCTTAATCTTAATCACTAATATTGGACATGCTCAAAACGAAAACACAGCAGTAAAGCCAAACATCCTTTTTATCTTATCTGAAGATATGAGTATTGATTTGGAATGTTACGGCATGGCGGCTGTTAAAACTCCAGTACTAAATAAACTGGCAGCAAACGGAATTCAATTTATGAATGCTTATGGAAATAATTCTATCTGCTCTCCGAGTCGCTCAAATATGATCACAGGTGTCCATCAAAATATTATCAACGCACAGCACCACATATCTAATAGAGAGATTCCATTAGCATCACCATACAAACCAATTACTTCTTATCTAAGAGATGCAGGTTATACGTGTATAATTGGTAATAACATGGTAAAGGGTAAGGGAGCCAAAATAGATGTCAATTTTAAACATAAGGCCATTGGAAGTTATGACGGCGTAAATGAATTTGGATTGTTTGACAAAAAAGGTGGATTTACAAAAGAAGACGAACCTTTCTTTTCTCAGATTACTTTGGATGTTACCCATAGAGGTGGCTGGTGGAATGAGGTAAGCAATCAATCAACACATAGAGTAAATCCAGCAGATGTTGTATTACCTCCACATTATGCAGACACTCCAGTAATTCGAGAAGATTGGGCGAAGTACTTGGATCAAATAGAATATATGGACAATGAAGTTGGTCTTTTACTTGCCGATTTAGAAAAGAAAGGCATGCGAGACAATACTATTATTATTTTTATAGGTGATAACGGTCGTTGTAATGTAAGAGGAAAAGGATATATGTACGAACCTGGACTTCACTTGCCTTTAATCGTTAATTGGCCCGCTGCAATTACGGGTGGAAAAAAAGATACCCGCTTAGTGGCATCGGTTGATGTTGCGGCAACAATTTTAGAAGTTGCAGGGGTTGAATTACCAGATTATATGACCGCGAGATCTCTTATTAAAGAAGATGCAAACCCGAGGGAATATATTTATTCTGCACGTGATTTATGGGATGAAATCTTAGAACAATCACGAGCAATTACAACTCACAAATACAGATACATCAAGAACAATATTACAGATCAGTCACATGATGCGCACCAGGCTTATTTGGAATTTTACAGACCTGCCGTTCATATCATGAGAACTCTAAACGAAGAAGGTAAACTTACAGAACTTCAGCAAAAATTCTTTGCAGAAAATAAAGAAACGGAAGAATTGTTCGATATTATCAATGATCCCTTTGAAATGAACAATTTAATCGACAATCCAGATTATCAGGATGTAGCCAATGAAATGAGAGGTCATTATAACGACTGGAATTCGAAAAACAAAGATCACGGTTTAGATCCTATCAATTGGGAAAACGCAGTCGTTGAGAGAGCCGCAGAAGTAATTGATTGGCTTCAAAAAGAAAGACCCGAAGTAATTGAACAAATGAAACAAGGCGTTGAGCCAGGATTATATACGTTAATGAAAGAATACAGAGCACTAAACAAAAAAAAGTAAACCAAAATGAAACGAGCATGCTAAAACTTTTAATCACCCAAGGAAATGACTAATAGCGAACAGCATGTAACCGTTAAAAAACATTAAATATAGACACATGAAATTTAATCAACTTTTTAAATTGTCAATTATTATACTTGTTCTTACAAGTTGTACTAATAACTCTAACGAATTAACATACAGTTGGAATAATACTGTCGATCGAACTTGGGCAGGTTAAAATTTCTGGGCCAATCGTTTACAAGATTGGTAGGTTGAAGATGGCAAATTAGTTTGTACCGAGGCTTCAGAAAAAAAACCGATGAGAACCCTTCATTCTGTTACTTCTAGATTAGAAAATAAAGGTGATTTTCAAATGAGTGTGCAAACTGGAACAACCACGCCTGAAACTACTCTAAACGATGAATCCGCTTCTGGATTTCTAATCGGGGCCGGAGCCTCTATAGATTATAGAGCGGCAGCATTAATTCATCATAGTCCTGGTCAGGAAGGTGGATATTTTGCAGGAGTTATAGCAAATGGAAAATTTTTTATTCAAGATTTCAATTCCAAAGAAAAGAAAATACTCATTGAAAAAACAATAGAAAATCTCCCTCAAAGTTATCTAATAAGTATTTCTGGGGTTCAAACCGGTACTGATTATAACCTGAATTTAACTGTAACAGATGATTCAAATAAAGAAATTGGACATCTTACTTATACTTTTGAAGAAAACAAAGTAAACGGAAACGTAGCCTTAGTTTCTCATCCTGGAACAGGTAAAAACACAGGGGCGTTTTGGTTTAATAACTGGAAACTTTCAGGTGAAAAATTTAATTATAATGCTTCTCATACAAGTGGACCAATTATTTCTGCGCAACACACCTTGTCGAACGAAATATTAAAAATAAACGCCCAACTAATGCCAATTGGTAAAGACGATAATTCTTCGGTTAAATTAGAAATAAAACCAAATGAAGCTTGGGAAGAAGTTGGAAATTCTGAAATTCAAGATCTTTCTTACAATGCGCTGTTCCGAATTGAAAATTTCAATTACAAGAGCAATGTACCTTACCGATTGTCGTATGATTTAAAAGACAACCATGAAACTTTTTATTACGAAGGAACTTTCAAACCAAATCCGGTAACTAAAGAAACCATCGTTGTTGCTGGGTTTACAGGGAATCACAATTTAGCCAAAGGAGTTGAGAGAGGCCCTTTTAACTGGAAGGAGCAAATTTGGTATCCACATACACAATTAATCAATAATGTTGAAAAACAAAACCCAGATGTCCTGTTTTTTAGTGGTGATCAAATCTATGAGGGAGCAAGTCCAACGTTTCAAGACTTTAATAATAAATTTGAAGATTATATGTACAAGTGGTATTTATGGTGCTGGGCATATGCAGATATCACCAAAGATTTACCTACAATAACACTACCCGATGACCATGACGTATTTCAAGGAAATGTTTGGGGGAATGGCGGTGGAGATACCGACAAGGACGATAAAGGTGGTTACGTTCACGGAGCTGAATTTGTTAAAATGGTAGAACGCACTCAAGTAAGTCATTTGCCAGATCCATTTGATCCAACTCCTATTAAAGGTGGGATTTCGGCTAATTATTCTACGTTTAACTATGGAAGAATCAGTTTTGCTGTTATAGAAGACCGAAAGTTTAAGTCTGGACCCAACGGATTGGTAACTCCTACAAAATCTGGAAGACCAGATCATGTGATTGATCCGAACTACACCTATGAAATGGCCGATGTGCCAGGAGCAAAACTTTTAGGAGACAGACAACTAAAATACTTAGATTATTGGGCTACAGATTGGAAAGGCGCCGATATGAAAGTTGTATTGTCTCAAACTATTTTTGGTAATATGGCAACACATCATGGGCCTAGTTTGAATCATTTATATATGGATTTTGATTCAAATGGATGGCCTCAATCCGGTAGAAATAGGGCTTTGAGTTCTATTAGAAAAGGTTTTGGATTTATGCTCGCTGGTGATCAACATTTGGCAACGATTGTAAATCACGGAATCGATGAACAAAATGATGCGGGTTGGTCGTTTTGCGTTCCATCTATCGCTAACTTTTATCCAAGAGCATGGCAACCATTTGAAAAAACAGGTAAAAATTATATTGAAGGCTTGCAAGATTATACAGGAGAATATCTTGACGGATTGGGGAATAAAGTGAACGTATATGCGCATACAAACCCAGGACCAAAATCTGGTGTTGCCCCAAAAGAATTACACGATCGTATGCCGG
>CEWR01159271.1_pt1 | contig 15847 bp, 9 predicted proteins | sample 356321 | NCBI WGS metagenome assembly CEWR01 (sample SAMEA2621551, study PRJEB7988) | marine metagenome | biome: marine biome (ENVO:00000447); feature: mesopelagic zone (ENVO:00000213); material: "saline water (ENVO:00002010), including plankton (ENVO:xxxxxxxx)" | depth 790 m
AGAACTGCTTTGGGTTACGGGCATTATATATAAAAGCTCAAAAAAAAACACAACTATTTAGTTGTAGTAACAGACTCCTATTCTAAGCATATGATGGGGTGAAAATTAGAAAACCATACAAAGTATCACTTAGTACAGAAGCGCTCGATATGGCTATTAAGAACAGGGAATATGCTAACAAACATGGTGTTCTAAACGCAATAATGGAACCTTAAAATACGATTATAGACAAATCGAAATAATAAAAAACACCAACATCACTAAAAAATGACAACAGGCTGTCTAAATTTATAACCCTCTAAGAACACACTATAGTCATGATTTAAGAAAACCTGCAGAAGTCCCAATAAATGGGAATATTAAACATATCGAAAAAATAAAGTAAATTTACCCGAACTAATTATTTAAGCATCAATACTAGCTCTAAGTATTTTTTGTCTTCTAAGCGGATTAAAACATATAAAAAAGACGCAACATATATCAGTCTAATACAGATGCAACTAAAATAAATAAGTTAGCAATATTAATAAACCAATTGAAATGAATTATTTAAAATTCACGCTGCTAATATTCCTTATTGCCGTTATTGGATGTAGCGAACCAAAATCAGCGCCTACAAAACATTGGTTTAAAGGAAATTTACACACCCATTCTTATTGGAGTGATGGTGATGAATTCCCTGAAGTTATTATGGATTGGTATCAAAGCAACGATTATCAATTCGTGGCTCTAACAGACCATAACATATTGGCAGAAGGCGAAAAATGGAAAACCATTTCAAATGATTCTATATCCCAAAAGGCATTTAAAAATTACTTGAACACCTATGGTTCGGATTGGGTTGAACACAAACAAGATTCCTTAAATAGAATACAAGTCAAACTAAAAACCTACGAAGAATATAGACCGAAATTTGAGAAGGAAGGCGAGTTTTTGATAATTCAGTCTGAAGAAATAACAGATGGTTACAATGGTAAACCCATACATATTAATGCTACTAATGTCAAACAAAAAATAGACCCACAAGGCGGCAACAGCATATTGGAAGTTATGCAAAACAACCTAGATGCCATTGCGAAACATAAAGAAGAATTTGGTAATCCTATAATTGCACATATAAACCACCCAAATTTTGGATATGCTATAGGTCTTAAAGATATGATTGCTTTAAAAAACGAGCAATTTTTTGAAGTTTATAATGGGCATCCATCGGTTCATAATACAGGAGACGACACGCACATGTCTGCTGAAATGATGTGGGATTATATCAATATCGCTTATTTAGAAAACAAGAAACCAATAATGTACGGTCTTGCTGCGGATGATTCTCATAATTACCATATAAAAGGCAGTAAATGGAGTAATGCAGGAAGAGGCTGGATCATGGTACAGGCAGATTCGTTAAATCCTGCGTCTATTATAAATGCGATGGAAGAGGGACAATTCTATGCAAGTACTGGTGTCGTATTAAAAGATGTATCGTTTCAAAACAACACACTTTTGGTTGATGTTAAAAAAGAAGAAAACACAACCTATAAAATATCATTTATTGGTTGTAAAAGAGGAAAGGCTGAACCAGAAAAATTTATGTCTATTGAGGCGGATAAGGCTAGTTTTAAATTGACAAATGATATTCTTTTTGTAAGATGCAAAATCATTTCATCAAAATTACATAGAAACCCTATTGAAGATTTATTATATGAAACTGCTTGGACACAACCTGTGTTCGGAATTGTGAATAAATAATTTAAATTTAATAATATTGCTTTCACGATTAACGCCAAGCAACAAGAAATAAATGCTATTCAAACGTTTGCAACAACTAATAAAAAGAAATGAAAAAATATTTAAAATCATTTGATCTTTTAACGGATGATGAGATTGATTTATTTGAAAGTAAAGTAATTCGTAAAATGTAAAAGAAGGGCGATTATTTTATCCAAGAAGTTAGAACCTCCAAAGAAGTCGCCTTTGTCCTTTCTGGGTTGTTTAGGTCTTTTTATTATTCCTCTTCTGAAGAGGAAGCACCAATAGAAATATCAATGTTTTATTCTGTTTAACACATTCCTTGTATGTTGTTACAACTGCAAATGGTTGGTAAGAAAAATAAGGAAATATTGATGTGCTTTTTGGAAGTTGCAATAATCGAATCTTTGATCGCTAAGATAAAACACAAAAAAAGAAGAAAATATCACTATCTGCAGAGCTCTTTAAGCAATACAATAATAAGATTTACCGGGCTATAAAGAACCGTTTATTAAACTTATTCGCGGCAAACAAGTTATACATTGTTGCATTTATTAGGCATAAAAAAAGCCGTTTCAAAAAAAATGAAACGGCTTTACTATAGTGAATTGAGAATTATGCTTTAAAAGTAATTTTTCTCATTCTTAAACTTGCTGGAGTAACTTCTAAGTACTCATCATTTCTAATGTATTCCATGTTTTCTTCTAATGAGAAGTCCACTTTTGGAGCAATTTTCATCGCTTCATCAGTACCTGATTTACGCATGTTTGTCAATTGTTTCCCTTTGATAAGGTTTACAGACATTTCATCAGATTTATTATTTTCTCCAATTACTTGACCAATATAAATTTCTTGGTTTACATCGATAAAAAACTTACCTCTATCTTGTAAACGGTTCAATGCATAAGCCGTTGCTTTACCAGCAGCAGCAGAAACAATTGCACCTTTTTCTTCTTCAGTAAAATCACCTTTGTAAGGAGCGTACTCACTAAATCTATGATTTACAATTGCTTGACCCGCAGTTGCAGTTAAAATCTTATTTCTTAATCCAATCAATCCACGAGAAGGGATTGTAAATTCTAAATGTTGTAAATCTCCTTTAGGCTCCATGATCATCAAATCACCTTTACGCAAAGAAACTAAGTTTACAGCTTTAGAAGCTACATCTTCTGGTACATCAATAGACAATGTTTCCATTGGCTCATGTTTCTTACCATCTATAATCTTAATAATTACTTGTGGTCTTCCCACTTGTAATTCATACCCTTCACGACGCATTGTTTCAATCAATACAGATAAATGCAATACACCACGTCCGAATACGTTAAACTTATCTTCAGAATCAGTCGTTTCAACTTTTAAAGCTAAATTCTTTTCCAATTCTTTAAACAGACGATCACGAATATGACGAGAGGTTACAAATTTACCTTCTTTTCCGAAGAAAGGAGAGTTGTTAATTGTAAACAACATACTCATAGTAGGTTGATCAATTTCTGTTCTTGGCAATGCTTCTGGGTTTTCTAAATCTGCAATTGTATCACCAATTTCAAATCCATCAAGACCTGTAATAGCACAAATATCACCACAACGTACTTTGTCGACTTGGACTTTCCCCATTCCTTCAAAAACGTGTAATTCTTTAATTCTTACTTTTTTAGTACTACCATCAGCTTTACATAACATGTAATCTTTACCAGCTTCTAAATCTCCACGGAAAATACGTCCAATAGCAATTCTTCCTGTAAAGGCAGAAAAGTCTAAAGAAGTAATTTGCATTTGAGGAGTTCCTTCATTGTAAGGAGATTCTGGAATAGATTCCAAAACAGCATCCAAAAGAGGAATGATATTATCCGTTTCATTTCTCCAATCAGTACTCATCCAATTGTTTTTAGCAGAACCATAAACAGTTGCAAAGTCTAGTTGCTCTTCAGTTGCTTCTAAAGCAAACATCAAATCAAATACTTTTTCATGAACGATATCAGGAGTACAGTTTTCTTTATCTACTTTGTTTACAACCACAATCGGTGTTAAACCAAGTTCTAAAGCTTTTCCTAATACAAAACGAGTTTGTGGCATAGGACCTTCAAAGGCATCTACCAACAATAAAACTCCATCAGCCATTTTCAATACACGCTCAACCTCACCACCAAAATCGGCATGGCCTGGAGTATCAATCACATTGATTTTTGTTCCTTTGTATTGAATAGAAACGTTCTTAGAAAGAATCGTAATTCCTCTTTCACGTTCCAAGTCATTGTTATCTAACAAAAGATCTGTTCTTTCTTTTCTTTCGTCCAATATTTTTGCTTGGTCGATAATTTTATCAACCAAAGTAGTTTTACCGTGATCGACATGGGCTATAATAGCGATATTTCTAATTTGCATACAAGAATTTTAAGGTTGCAAAAGTACTATTTATAATCGAGATAAAAAGGGTTGGTGACTTTATTTTCATAAACTTAGGAAACTATTCATCCAATTAAAGAAAATACCTATTTTGAACAATAGCAAAAGTGTCCTTTACTATAAAATTAATAGATTAATCCCCACACACTAAAATACATTTGACAAACTAGAAATTGATAACTCTATACTATTTTACATGCTCCATCATAGACAAATACGTTCGGATTATAATTCATAATCATATATCATTGAGAAGGATTTTAGAATTATTCCTATACTTGATCTGTTTTACAGAAAAATATTTAAAAAAAAGTAATAAAAACGTATCATAGATTTATTTTGTGCTTTTAAGTATGGCCTTTACAATCATTTCTTTTGAGAATACTGATGAAATTTATGAATAACAAATTAACCACATTAAGCAACAGAATCTATAATGGCAGCTGTTCTATATATAAAAGCTCTAATTTGTTAGACCTACTTGCCTTATTAGGCAATTCTTAAATAGCGGAATGGTGTACCTTAACACATACAAAGTTGACAATCATTACTACAACTCTACATTTAAATAAATACAAACGACAAACGGGTGTAACAATTAATTAAAACTAAAATGCTTTAAGGGATCCTCTCTTTTTACGGGAAGTTTTCGTCCATATTCTACCCCTATTTCATCGGATCCCATTTCTACCCAAATCCCAGAAAGTATTTTCTCTGAAAGAAATTCATAGCTCACCAAACCTGTGTATTCAACACCATCTTGCTGATACACAAAATTGATACTTAGTATCTTATTGACGAACAATCCAAATCCTGTTTGGGTATCTTCTCCTTCAATCAACCAGGTAGCAAATATTTTGTTATCGTCATATTTTAAAGTCAATATACCAAAATAGCCTTGTTCTGCATTTTCTGAATTCGCACCAATAATTTGATATGTCCCTTCAATACTTTTATTTGTTACTGCAGATAATAATTCATGAGTATTGGAAATAGTTTCTCTTCGTAAATTCAACTCTTCCATAAACTGGGTTGAATTTTCAGTATCTGAAGAAATTCTTGCTTGTAGCAATCTTGTAGAAATGGAAAGCCACTTACTTATTTTAGGGTGCATCCGTTAGGTTCTTTTTAATTCTATCACTGTAATTTCTGGCCACATTCCTACTCTACCAGGAAAGCCAAGAAAACCAAATCCTTTGTTTACATATAAGTATTGTTTCGCTTCTTGGTACAAACCAGACCATCTTGCATATCTATATTTAACAGGGCTCCATTTAAAACCGGGGATATCAATTCCAAATTGCATTCCATGTGTATGGCCTGCCAAAGTCAAGTCTATATTTGTAGCATGCGGTACCGTTTTTAAATCCCAATGTGTGGGATCATGAGATAATAATATTTTAAAAGCATTTGTATCCACTCCTTTTAAAGCTTTGTCTAAGTCTCCTTTTTGCTTAAAACCTTTTCCCCAGTTTTCAACTCCTAACAGTGTTATTTCTTCTCCCTCTTTTTGAAGTAAAACGTGTTCATTTTTCAATAAATGAAAGTTCATTTCTTTATGGTACACATCCATCAAATCAGCATTTTCTTTTTTAGCTTCTTCAGAATCCCACTGGTTGTAATCACTATAATCATGATTTCCTAGAATTGAATATACTTTTGGTTTGATCGATTTAAAGGTATCAATAAACGGAATTATCTCTCTAGAGTCTCCATTTACTAAATCTCCAGTAAACATAACCACGTCTGCATTTTGTGCATTCACCAAGTCTACACCCCGCTGCACATCAGTAATGCTATCAAAACTACCCGAATGTATGTCGGAGATTTGCACTAGTTTAAATCCATCAAAAGCTTTGGGTAAATTCGGGAAATTCAGTACAATATTTTTCACCTTATAATTATACTTCCCTTTTGTAATTCCGTATAGCATAGATGCAAAAGGAATACTTGCAACTCCTAATCCTAATTTGACAATAAAATTTCTTCTATCGTCAAAATCAACATTTGGCGTATGCCCCATAAATTTAGAAACAGACTGAAGTCCATAATTTAAAACTCGTACGACATCATCAATGACCAAAAAAGTAAAAAACAATATTTTAAATATGATAAATGCAAAGCTTACTCCTATTATAAGGTTTCTGCTTACTGTCGCATTCAATGTCCGTTCTTGAAAATATTGAATCATTATATAGACTCCTATATAAGAAACAATAGCCAAGACTGTATAAGCTATTAATAAATAGGGTTGAAATTTGCTTTTTGAAAAGACCGTTTTCAATCCAAAAAACAGATAGGCATCTAAAGATAGTAGTACTGCTATAACAATAAGTAATCGTGTATTCATGGTTTCTGATTAAAAGAGGCAAAATTAACACTAAAAATGAAAGATTATTTTAGTGTTAATCATAAATAAATATTAAAATTTTTTGGTTGCAACAGCTATTTTTTTAGATATTATTCCTTCGGAAGTTTTATACTTCACGACATATATGCCTTCAGAAATATTTTCTAATGGAACTTCAAAATTATTCTTATTCTCAAAATTATCAAAAGACACTAATTTCACACCTGTTAAAGAAACTATTTCTATTGTTTTTATTTTTAAATCCTCAGAAATAACAACCAAGTTATTCTTTGCGAAATTATAATAACTGAAGAACTCTGACACTCTTTTATGATCAAGAGAAAGGCTTGATTTAATTTTTAAAAACAAACTAAAACGTCCTTCATAAGCTCCTGCATCTAAATTTAGTTTCACTTCTTCAGTAGATAAATCTGTTAATGACAATGTTTGTTTGTCTAATAAAAATACATTTTGAGAATAAATTTCAATAGCATCTATTTTTATTGTCACCGCTGTCTTTTTTTCTAATACCAAGCCTAAAGGTATTTCCAATTCATTTACTAAATAGGGCACTGAATTGATAATATATCTTGAATCATCTTCTAAATCCCAGTACATATCTGTTTTCAAATAATCAAACATACGTGCATCTTTTCCTAGATCAAACCCAAATGTCATTCCCCTAGGAGAAGCAACTATTTGTCTATGAAAAATGCCATCTGGAGTATCATATTCAAACCCTAATCGAATTAATTCCAATGGAGATTCTACAGTTTTATCAGCCTTTTTTCCAGCTTTAAAAAAGAGGGAACTTCCAAAATCCCTAAAAGAATTTTTAAATATTATTTCACTGCCATCTGTGACACCGGTAACCAAAAACCCTTGACCTACAGCAATAAATTCATTAGGTGTTTTTGTAAAATCTATAGTACTTCCGCCAACTACTATGGATGCAGCTGGAGCTCCTACACCGGCAATTCTTGTTGCATACCCTCCTCCATAACTTGCTCTGTTGTGACTACTGCCTAATGGTTGATCCCAAAAATAAATAACACCATCTGTTATAAAGTTAGTCGTATGGTAGGTATTAAAATCATCTCCATTGATCTCTGAAGGATATGGGTTTCCTAACAAATAGTAATTATCTTCATCGATATCTAATGTAATATCTCCATTATTGGGTTTCCCAGAAAATACAAAATTTGTAGTTTCCCCTAAACCTTTCATTGTAAAACCACTTCCTTTTAGTTTATCGGTTGTTTCATCTATCGTATTCCAATCAAGTGAATTATTAAAGTCATACAACCAATAGCTACTAATAGTGCCAGAGGAACCATTATATCCAGTTGTATACGATGGACTTGTAGCCAATGAAAAATCATCAGGATCTGAGACAATCAATAAATTTGTTTCTAAATCATATGTCGTTCCATTTCTTACAGGTGCTCCCCAGTAATTAAATCGATATTCCGAAGTAGTTCCTTCAGAAATCATTTTAAAAAGGCTACCATCTCCAGTATTTAAATCGACCCCTTCTGAAGTTTGCACCAACTCCGCATCCCCATACAAATAGATAGTCCCTTCTAAATCCAACACATCACTAACGAGTAAATTCTTTCCATCCTCTACAACTAAAGTAGTTCCTAAATCAACTTCTAAACATTTACAATTGGCAGTTGTAGGCAAAGTAACACTTTCTAGAATATGAACTGATTTCAATAAGTCGGTTCCAGAATTATTTAAAGAATTAGCGAAACCACTGCCCCCTAGCCAGGTACCTGCTTGATACACAATTTGAGCAGAAGGATCTTTTCTTACTAAGGTAAAAACCTCTCCATCATTTAATGTGATGTTTGAGAATAATAAATTGGTCCCTGTTAGCGACCCTGTCGTAACTATTCTTTGAGTACCTGTTGTATAATCGCCATCAAAGTCCTCGTCAACGATCAAATCAAATTGATCTGGATCTCCAAATCCTGTTACATCAAACTCCAAAGAAACGCCTGTAACGAAACCCGTGTTTTTCACTTTCCAATCTCTTTCCAGTCCTATATATATTCGCTGACAATCGGTACCTGGTACTGCCATCGAAAAATCTAATTCGGCAACACTTTCATCGTTATTACCAACTGCAAAGAAGTCGAAATTATCATCAAATACATTTGTATTTCCAATATTCGTTGTCTCCACAGAAGTACCAAGTGCAATTGTCAATATCGCATCTGTATTTGTTGATTTGGATTGTTTTTGATTCAATCCAGAGTCCTCATCTTTACCAATAGCTATTATAGCATTCCAATATGTTGTATTGTTCCAAATTTCAATAGTATTATCCGACGACAAATACTGCACAGAAGAAGTATGCAATGTTATTCCATATTTTACTGCCAAATAAGATTCAATCTTATTGATACTCTCAGCAGTTAGTGTTTGATTTTCATAATAAATAACTTCAGAAATTGACCCTTCAAAGTAGCCATTGTTAGCATCGCTATTAAAAGTTAATGCTTCAGAACCATCCCCTACATATCCAAATCGTGTTGTACTACTATTGATTGGATTACTTGTAACAGTTGAAGCTAGGTCTTCATTTCCATTGACACGAATCTTTGTATCTTCGCTTGCACTTGTATCAAAAATAAATCCTCCTACTTTAGCGGTACCATCATTTGTAACTTCAACACCATAATTATCTTTTATACCTCCTGAATTATAGCCAAACTGTAAAGTTCCATCTCCGTGTACAGATGTATTAAACCATTCGCTCCTATCAAAATCTAAAAATGCCCAATTTGAACTATCTAAAGTACCTGAAGTTGTCGTATTCGAGAAATCAGTATTAAAAACAGTCCAAACATATACTTGGTTTAGATTATCGACACTTGTATAGTTTTTATTTTCTATTGGCATTCTGTTGGAACTCCCATCAAATGTCAAATTGGTATTGAAGTTTGTCATAGCAGTATTAGAAGGCTGGTTGCTAGCATTCACCTGAGACAAATTATTTCCATTAAAGGTTTGATCAAAAACACCTGAAACATTGCTTCCACTGCCCGACAATCCAACATCTGCTTTGAACCAAATTTCCAATCCACCTAAAACCCCTCCAGGTCCTTTTTTTGCTTGTGTCATTATAAAAGAAACAAACGATTCATTAGCAATATTTACCGCAACATAATAATGAGTAGTTCCTTCTGTCATTGCATACCTAGTATCACTAACATCAAAAGTATCATTAGAACTGACAATTACATCTACTAATTCTCCTGTAAATAGGGTCTTATCGATTGCTATAATGACATTTCCAACATCCCCCGTTTTTTCTTGAAATAGCCAGGTCTTATTAAAAAGATATTCAATACCTAAGAGACCAAACCCAGTAAAACCATCTGATCCATTGTTGTGACCAAAAAGCAAAGATTTCCCATTACCAACATCAGATCTAGAGATACTATTATTTGCTGAAACAAAATCAGCATCCATGGCAACGATGAAATTATCATAACTATTAGACGTTGCTATTTTTTGATTTATTGCACCATTATCATCTTGAATTAGCCCAGCAACTCCGTTCCAATAACTAGTGTTGTCCCAAATAGTAGTATTCGATGAGTTTACATAAGCCCCTGCACTTTGATCTAAAGAAATTCCGTATTTTAATGCCAAATACGATTCAATTTTTTTTACATCTGTAGCTGTTAAATCTCCTTGGTCATAAAAAATGATTTCTGCGATATCACCTTCGTAATAAATATTGTTTTTAGACCCATTGAAAACGTTTGCTTCAGAACCATCAGCTATAAAGCCGTAACGATCTGATAAAACTGTTATGTCTAAAGAAGTATTATTTTCACTGTAGTCTTCAAATCCGTCTAACCTCATGACTGATTCATTCGTCTCTCCGCTATCAAATAAATAGGTTGCAATATGAGGTGAACCATTATTAGAGGTAGTTGTAGCGACTAAATCCTTTGTTCCCCCTGATTGATAAGACATTGCCAACCTACCATCTCCATGGATATAAAAATTAAACGACTCACTTCTATCAAAATCTATAAATGACCAGTTTCCAAATAAAGAAGCATCTGTGAACCCGGTTGCATAGACTACAAAAGCCGATAAGTCTGACAAATCTTGGCCGTCTATATAATTCAAATCAGAAATAGCAAAACGATCACTTGATCCATCGAAAGTAAAGGTTTGATTGAAATTAAAAAGATTTATTTGACTTGCTTTTTCTAAGCCAGTAGGCTGCTGAGCATCATTTGTGTTTCCACTTCTATCCGCCCAATTCAAAGTACCTCCATCAGAAACACCATTGTCTCCACTATACCAAATAGACATATTTGTCAATCCTACATTCCCTGGGGATTGCGCAGAGCCGACAAAAACGATAAGTAAAAAAACAAGTAATACATTTAATTTTTTCATTAAAAGCAAAATTAAGAAACTACACCTCTAAAAATCGTTAAATAATGTTTAGAGATTTTTTAGATTAACGTATAAATATGTAATATTGCAGTTCAAAGAAAAATACATGAAATCAATACAATCTACTAGCTGTCAAGTTCACTTTCAAGAGAACGCTTATATTCAATTAAACAACTATTTGGCTACAAGCAAACACTCATTGATCTTTATTTTAGTTGATGAAAATACAGAAAGAGATTGTTTACCAAAATTGATGTCAGAAATGGCAACAGAGGTGACTATTGAGATTATCGAGATTGAATCTGGAGAAATCAATAAGAATTTGGAAACCTGCACTGGACTTTGGAATGCTTTGACGGAATTAGGTGCTGATAGAAAAAGCTTGATGATCAACCTTGGTGGTGGGGTTATTACTGATATGGGTGGTTTTGTGGCTTCTACTTTTAAAAGAGGCATTACGTTTATCAATATCCCTACTACGCTATTAAGTATGGTTGATGCATCTGTTGGAGGAAAAACAGGTGTAGACTTAGGGGTCTTAAAAAATCAAATTGGAATCTTTTCTGATCCTGAAATGGTTTTGATAGATACAGCGTATTTAGAAACTGTTTCTACTGAAGAAATGATTTCTGGAACTGCTGAAATTATCAAACACGGGTTGATATACGATCGTGCTTTATACAATGATGTTCGCAATAACAACCTGGATAATGTAAATTATTTAATTCACCGGTCGGTAGAGATTAAAAATGAGGTGGTTTTAAAAGACCAAAAAGAAGCGAGTTTGCGTAAAATATTAAACTACGGTCATACGATTGGGCATGCCGTTGAGTCTTACTTCTTAGAATCTGACCATAAAAAAACATTGACACACGGACAAGCTATTTCTCTTGGAATGGTAACGGAAGCTTATATTTCAAACAAATTATTTGGATTTCCTGAGGCCACTTTAATTGACTTAAAAGCCTATGTAATTGACTTATTTGGTAAAGTACCTATTGTACCGGAAGATTATACTGCTGTTTTTGAGTATTTAAAACACGACAAAAAAAATGTAGGCGGTCAAGTAAATTTTGTATTGCTTGAAGATATTGAAAAATTCAAAATTGACTGTAACGTTACTATTGCTTTGGTAGAAGAAGCTCTCAATTATTATGCAGCTTAATTAATCCTATGATGAATTCGCGCCTTTTGACAGGCTCAGGGTACGTATTAATTTAGATACGCTTGGTGCCCTTCATAAACTTTTCGACAAGTTCAGGCTGCAAATTAACTTTGACAGACTCAGATCCGAATACTACCGTACCCTGAGCCTGTCGAAAGGTTATTTCAAATAATTACGAATACCGTAACTCGCTAATACTCCTTCACCAGTTGCGGCAGCTACTTGTGCAATTGCTCCTTCTCTACAGTCTCCTGCGGCAAAAATTCCTTTTACAGATGTTTGCGCCAAACCTTCAGAATTTATAAAACCTTGTTTGTTTAAATCTACCAAACCTTTGAATGATTTTGTGTTTGGAATCAATCCTACAAATACAAAAGCCCCCTCAGCGGTAATGGTTTCTTCTTTTCCCGTTTTATTGTCTTTTACTTTAATTCCTTTAAACATCTCTTTCTCATTGGCAATAAATTCAATGGCACTTTTATCTAGATGTACACTTATATTTTTTATAGATTTCAATTTCTCAACATACGTTTCTGATGCTTTGAATTTTTCAGATCTATGTATAATTTTCACACTTTTACAAAAACCTGCTAAGAAAATTCCTTCCTCTAATGCCGAGTTTCCTCCGCCAATTACAATGACATCTCGATCTCTATAAAAAGCACCATCACACGTTGCACAGAAATGAATTCCAGACCCAATCAATTCTTCTTCGTTTGGAACTCCTAATTTTTTATATGTAGAACCGGTTGCCAATACGACTGATTTCCCAATAAATTCGTTCCCTTTTGTTTTTACACGAAACAACTCATTTTGTTTTGTTATTGAAGTCACTTCTTCCCCTGTTTTAATAGTTGCTCCGTAGACAAGTGCTTGCTCTTCCATACGTGCCATTAATTTAGGTCCCGAGATTTCAGTAAACCCAGGATAGTTTTCAATTTTCTCTGTAAGAAAGGCATTCCCACCAATATTTTTTCTTTCTAAAATCAATGAATCAAAACGATCACGCTGTGCATAAATAGAAGTCGTCAATCCAGCTGCTCCTCCTCCAATAATGATGGTGTCAAAAACTTTGTGTTCTTTTTCTACATCAATTTCTAAAAGTGCACGTAGAGATTCATTATCAGGATTTGTATACGGAACTCCATTCATCAACACAGTAGGAATAATTCTTTTCCCTTTGTTTATTTTCTCAACAACATCTGTTGCCCACTCATATTTATCTACATCTATAAATTGATAATTGACTGTATTATCATCCAAGAAATTTTTTGCTCTTTTACAATCAGGACACCAATCGGCTCCAAATAAAACAACCGTTGCCACTTCATTAATTCCCAACACCGATGCCAACGTTGGATTGTCTGGATTTGTATATGATTTCTCATTGACCAAAACAGTAGGAATAATTCTTTTCCCATTGTTAATTGCTTCTACTTTTGCTGTCGCTTGTTTATCTAAATCGACATCTATAAATTCATAAGAAATATTATTTTCTTTTAAGTAGGTCTTTGCTCTCAAGCAATCTGGACACCAATCTGCACCGTATAATTTTATTGTATTCATCTAGTTTTTTTATGTTTTATACCTATAGTAGTAGTTTACCTCTAAAACTTACTATTGACTGTGTACTTGTTGAAACAGCCTAAGGTAAGCTATTCGTATAATTATCTCATTGAATTAGTATTTATTTGAATACGCAAACGAAACCTACTTTCGACTGACAGGAGCCTATCTTGCATTCTAAAAACTTGATGTCCTTTTTTTGTGTCTTAGAGGAGCTATGAAAACTACTAAAAATACAATACCTGTACTTACCTTAAAGAAAGTTGTTTCTCTTAGAAAAGTTCTGCTTGCGGTTTACTTTCCCTACAAAACTAAAATCAAAGAACTTATTAAGAATATTGGAGGCTATTATTTTAGTAATACCTTAAAAACATGGTACATATTGCATCGTAGAAATAATTTAATGATTCTAAAAAAAAACGAGGGATTGCAAAAAAAGTCTTAAAAAATAGGTAAAAAAATAGCGAAATATTTCGAAGGAGAATAAAGAAATTATCAAATCGTACGTAAAATATTTAAAAGGCAAACGATATAGTGAGAGAACTATAAAAACCTATTTTACCTTTGTAGCTGATTTTTTTGACTACCTACAAGTTAAAGAGATAAGTACTTTAACAAAAAGAGATGTAGTGCTTTTTATTGAAGATATTTTTGTCCCAAAAAAATTAGTATTAGTAGTCAACGATAATTTATAAGTGCTATTAAGTTATTTAAATCATTTTACCACAATTGTGCTCTTCAAGAAATCACATTAAGGCGTCCTAAGAAGAGTAAAATACTCCTATCAATTCTATCTCAAGAAGAAATTATTGATTTGCTTCGTTTTACGAAAAATTTAAAACACCGTGCTGTTTTAACAATGCTTTACACCAAATAAACATCAAAATGATCGATGAAGTTCGCTTCTATTTCCTTTCTACTTCGAACTAGCTCAGCACAAGTATTTCAATATAAAGTACAACCATAACTTAGGCTATGATTCTATTTTATAAATCATCTAAAGCAACTATATTTCAAATTTAGTTTCAATCATTTGGAAATCCATTTTGTATAAGCGTTCGTTTTCTGACAATTAAGATTTCATCATCAGAAAAAGACATCCAACCAAAATCATACACCCAAAAAAGCGTTTTATTTTTACTATTTATATACGAATGAGTATTGTATTTAAAATTAAATTTTTTCCTTTCTAAAACAATACGTTCTATTTTTTTTTGCATTAGATTCTTGCCTACAACTTCTAATAAAATAGCTCTATTTCGATGTAAAATAATGTCAATATCTTTTACTGCAATGGCAGTTACTTTTCGTAAATTAAGATGATAATAATTTTTACATCTTAGTGAACAAAATTTTTTATCGCTTCGTCCTTTGACATCTTTATTGCAAATTTTACATTTCATTGGGTTGTAAAGGTAACATTTTTAGCGGATTGGCAATTATTAGTTTTTAACGGTTAAAATACGCTTATCTTCTAAACACCTATTTTTGTTAGATTATAAGTTTTAAATTGGCTATAAAAATTTAAAATAATGAGCTTAATTCCTATAATATATGCCCCTTTAAAAAACGCAAAAAGAATTAAAATAAGGATTCCATATAATTTACATGAAATAAGAAATAATTTTAAAAAATTGAATTCAACTTTTTGGCATCCTAACCAAAAACTTTGGTCTATTATAAATACCCAAGAAAATTTAATATTAGTAAAAAAAGTCTTTAACGAGATTTTTACAGTAGAGAATTTAAAGGTTTATTCTAAAATAGAACCCCGAAAATTAGATGAAAAAACAACCCTTTCTTTATTAGAAGTTGAAGAAAAACTAATTCTTAAGCGATACAGTCCAAGCACTATAAGGGTATATAAAAAGATGTTGTGTACTTATTTTTCATATTTTATGGAAAAAGATTTTAGTGAAATCACAAAACAAGAGATAGAGGGTTTTATATATCAATTAATCCTAAAAAATAATATTAGTGAGAGTTATCAAAATCAATTAATCAATGCAATAAAAGCATATTACGAGCATGTTTTAGGAAAGCCTAGAGAATACTACGAAATTGAACGCCCAAAAAAGGCATTATCTTTGCCTAATTATTTAAGCGAAGACGAAGTTTTAAAAATTATTACGAATCCAAAAAACTTAAAACATCGCACCATATTGACTACTATATATAGTGCT
>CEWR01143992.1_pt1 | contig 15806 bp, 13 predicted proteins | sample 356321 | NCBI WGS metagenome assembly CEWR01 (sample SAMEA2621551, study PRJEB7988) | marine metagenome | biome: marine biome (ENVO:00000447); feature: mesopelagic zone (ENVO:00000213); material: "saline water (ENVO:00002010), including plankton (ENVO:xxxxxxxx)" | depth 790 m
ATCTATTAGTATTAGATGAGCCAACGAATCACTTAGATATCAGATCTAAAGATGTTTTAAAGCAAGCATTAAAGAATTATGATGGAACATTAATTGTTATTTCACATGATAGAGATTTCTTGGACGGATTAACATCTGAGATGTATGAATTTAGTGAGGGTAATGTAAAACAGTTCTTAGGTGGTGTTTATGAGTTTTTAGAATCTAAAAAAGCGAATACTATTCGAGAATTTGAGCATAAAGCCAAAGTAGTAGTAAAGAAGGATAAAGGTAATTCGGATAATAAATTAAGTTACGAAGAGCGTAAACAAAAAGATAAAGATATTCGTAAAGCACAGAATAAAATTAATAAGTTAGAAAAACTTATTGCTGAGCTAGAAACTAAAGTGGCAGAAATGAATCAAGCATTATTAGATCCATCAGCTTACACTGAAGAGATTATGGAGGGTTATAATGTTGTGAAAAAAGATTTAGAGAAGGCTATGTCAGATTGGGAGGACGGTGAACAACAGTTGGAACAATTAAATGCTTAGACAAATAATTAAGACATTAAAAAAGGGATATCAATTTGATATCCCTTTTTTTGTGGCAGCTAATTAAAACTACATTATCATTATTTTCTTAGTGATAAAGCTCTTTTCACTTTTAATACTTACATAATAGATCCCTTTATCAACATGTTGAAGGTTTAGTTTGTAAGCAGTATTTGAATCTTTTTTATACTCGTTGTAAACAACTTCTCCCAATAAGTTATATACTTGAATAGTAACGTCCCCATTCATTTCAGTTCCTAAATCTATAGTAAATAATCCTTTATTTGGATTAGGGAAAATTGAAATGTTAACTCTTGTGTTGTCTGCAATTCCTACTGTTGATGTGATATCAACATCAAAAGTACAGTCAGAAGTATTTCCACATTCATCAGTAGCAGTTAACGTAACATTTACTATTCCAATTGCTTGAGTAGATCCAATAGCAGGTGATTGAGTTACAGTAATGTTTGCATTACTAGAACAGTTATCACTGATAGTTGCCATTGTTGTGTAATCTAAAAGAACAGTGTCTGTTCCATTTGATGCAATTTGTGTTTGACTCGCAGGGCAAAATATTACAGGCTTAGTTGTATCTTGAACTGTAATGATTTGATCAAATGTTTCAGTATTGCTACAGTTATCTGTTGCAATCCAAGTACGTGTAATAATGTATTCATTAGCACAACTACCTGTAGCCGAAATGTCAGTTGAACTAACGTTTAGTCCTATCCCACACGTTGTAGTTGCAGTTGCAGTACCAGTATTTACCGGTAAGTTAGAAGCGTCACAATCAATTATGATATCAGCTGGTTGATTAGTCCAAGTTATAGCGGTAGCTCCTGCAGAAATTACGACATCGAAGTTGCAGCTAGAAGTGTTTCCACATTCATCTGTAGCAGTTAAGCTAACATTGACTGTTCCTGCATTTTGAATGGAACCAATGGTTGGTGATTGAGTTATAGTAATGTTTGCATTACTAGAGCAATTATCACTAACAGTTGCCATAGTGGTATAGCTACTTATGGGTGTATTAATTCCATTCGAAGCAATTTGAGTTTGGTTAGCAGGGCAAGTTATTGTTGGATTAGTAATGTCTTGAATTGCAATTGTTTGATTAAATGTTTCAGTGTTACCACAATTGTCAGTTGCGGTCCAAGTACGTGTAATCACAGAGGCATTTGCACAGCTTCCGGCAGTAGTAGCATCAGAAGATGAGATAGTCACTCCTCCAGCAGCAATACATGTAGAAGTGGCATTTGTAATACCAGTATTAGCTGGTAAGCTAGAAGCGTCACATGAGATAGTAGCATTTGCTGGTTGATTAGTCCAGGTTATACTACTAGCATTCGTGATAATAACATCAAAATTACAATTGGATGTGTTTCCACACTCATCCGTAGCAGTTAAAGTAACATTAACTGTACCTACATTTTGAGTAGATCCAATAGCTGGTGATTGAGTCACTGTAATATTTGCATTACTAGAACAATTATCTCCAACAATAGCCATAGTAGTGTAACTATTTAGTGTTGTATTAACACCGTTAGATGCAGGTTGTGTTTGGTTAACAGGGCAAGTTATTGTTGGGTTAGTAATGTCCTGAATTGTAATAATTTGATCAAAAGTCTCACTGTTAGCACAGTTATCAGTTGCGGTCCAAGTCCGTGTTATCACAGAAGCATTAGCACAACTTCCAGCTGCAATAGCATCAGAAGAAGTAACTGATAATCCAGCGCCAACACAAGTAGTAGTGGCAGTTGCTGTGCCAGTATTTGCAGGTAAGCTAGAAGCATCACATGATATAGTAGTATTTGCTGGTTGATTCGTCCAAGTGATGAGACTAGGTGGTACAATATTAACCGTATAATCTTCCACTTCACCAGATCCTGAATCCCCACAAGGTAGTGGTTGAGGAGTAAATGCTGGGTCATGGAGTCTAACTCTCATTCTTGTAGGTCCTGTAAGGGCAGTCACAGGTATTGGTATCGCTAATGTATATGGACTTCCTGTTCCTGCTCCTGCTGGAAAGGTAAATTCTTCTCCAGGATCAGTGAACACAAAATTTTGATTAAAGTCTATCCAAACTTTCACCACATTTGTGGTATATGCATCTGTATAAGTAACGTCAAAATTATATGAATTCCCTTTAGTTATAATGGTTGAGATTGAAGTGTAATCAAAATATCCACTTGATAGAGATGTATTATTAATAGTATTAAACGTTACGTTGGTAATATGCTCCCAGTTTGTTGCTGTAGAAGCACCGTCACAATAACTCGGGTTAACAATATTAACTGTATAATCTTCCACTTCACCAGATCCTGAATCTCCACATGGTAGTGGTTCTGGGTTAAAGGCAGGGTCATGTAATCTAACTCTCATGGTTGTAGAACCAATAACAGCACCTATAGGTATTGGTATTGATAATGTGTATGGACTGCCTGTTCCTGCACCTGCTGGGAAAGTGAATTCTTCCCCAGGGTCTGAGAAATCTAAATTTTGATTGAAATCTACCCATACTTTAACTTCATTTGTTGCATATGCATCTGTATAGGTTACATTAAGATTATATGAAGTTCCTTTAATTATCGTAGTTGTTAAATTTGTGTAATCAGCATAACCACTTGAAACAGTAGTATTATTAATCGTGTTAAAAGTTACATTAGTTATGTGTTCAAAGTTTGTCGCGGTAGATGAAGCTGTACAATATCCTATCGATGCATTAATGTAGGTTGTTTTTATTTCGGTATCACTATTATTAGCATCTGTAGCAACTAGAGTTACTGTATAGGTGCCAGCATTGTCGAAAGTGACTTGAGGGTTTTGCGAATTTGCATTTGTTCCCCCTTGAAAGGTAACAGTTGCAGGAGCAAAAGTCCATGTCCAACCAGTTGCAACTGGAGTAGTAGCGTCAGTAAGTGTAACTGTCTCAACTGTTGAAGGGGCAATGTTGCTTGCAGAAAAATCAGCTACAAAATCAACAGCATTAATATAACTTGTTTTAATCTCTGTGTCATTACTCGTTCCGTCAGTAGAAGCTAAAGTAACTGTGTAAGCGCCAGGGTTGTTAAAACTTACTTGTGGGTTTTTTGAGGTGGCATTCGTACCCCCTTGATAGGTTACTGTTGCTGGAGAGAAGGTCCAAGTCCAACCTGTTGGGGATGGAACAGACAAATCTGTAAATGTTACCGTACTATTTATTGTTGGAGTAGTGTTGTTAGCAGAGAAATCTGCAGTAAACGCAATGGTTCCATTGAATCCATCAGAAGAGAATAGCCCACGACCATGCGTTGCCGCAAGTACTTCATTGTCTGAAGTTCTCATTTGTAACATATCAACTCTAACATTTGCTAAGCCAGAGTTTGATGTTGTCCAATTTGGAGAACCTGCGTTTAATCCAGTTGTAGTCCAAACACCAACTTCTGTAGCTACTATTACTTCGTTATAATCATTAGGGTTAAATAATGCCCATCTTACTGGCATATCAGACAAATCACCTTCTTTGGAAACCCATGATGTACCTCCATTAGAAGAGTACCAAATAGAATTTACACCGTAATTAGAAAAAGTAACTAATAATTCATTTTCTGTTGCACCGATAGCGATACATGAAACATTTCCTGTAGGGAAAGAGCCTCCGGTTATTTCTGTAGAAATAGAAGCTCCTTGAGCATTAGTTACTCTAAAAACTCTTCCTCCTCCAGTTCCAACAAACAATGTAGTAGAAGTAGTTGTGTATGGTGAAACACTTAGGTGAGAAGCTATAGATCCTAATCCAGCAATAGTGAAATTTGAAATGCTATAACCTCCTGTAGCGGAAGTTATCCTTTGAATTGTAGAGGTAGATCTAGCTGAGTATAAAACATCTTGATTGTTATCATAATCTCCTGGGTTAATAAATTTTCCTGTGGATTGGTCATCTTGAATGTTACTAAAACTAGCTCCAGAATTTGTTGATCTTCTCCATGAGTTATATACGTATGAAGAAAACTGATATTGTCCATTTGTTTGATCGATAAAACAAAATGCACCATCACCACCTGTAGCTTCAGTTGTTGAATTAATTCCTGCAGATAAATAGCGTTGAGTTCCATTATCTTGTGCTCCTGCTAAGAAGTTATTTGTACCTGCAGTTGGGTGTATAGCACAAGCATAATATTGAGTTACGTTATAACCATTAATTCTAGAATTAATAGTTGGTGTAGTAGTAGTCCCATTACTTGTATAGAATACCCCTCCATCATTACCAAAAATCACTTCAGTTGAAGAACCTGGTTTGTATACTATAGCATGTTGATCAGCATGAACTTCTTGGTGACCAAATCCTCCATACCAGTGTGTAGATTGAGACCAAGCGCCACCGCCATTGGCAGTTCTGAATATATCGATACCTCCAATCATAACAATATCTCTATTGTTAGGGTCAACATCTAACGTTAAATCATACCAAGCTTGATTTCTAGTGAAATCAGTTGCAGGAATTCCTCCATCAGCATCATTGGGCTCAGATCTTGTTGTCCATGTACCACCACCATTAGTTGATTGTTTAAATGCGCCTAATTGACTTCCAACCTCAAAGGCTGCATAAATGTAGTTAGCGTCAGAAGGTGCACATGCTAAATTTACACGGCCAGCACTTCCATTATTATGTCTTAGAATAAATGTTGTACCATTAGTAGAAGAGAAAATCTTACCTCCATCGGTACCAACAAATAAAGTGTTGTTCCCTGAAATGTCAATATCAGTTGGTGTATATGTTCCATCGGTAAGTACATTAGTCCAAGAGGTTCCTCCGTTTGTAGACCGTTGAATCCCTTCACCTGTGCCATGAAATTGGCCTTGATAAAATTGTCTGGCAACTGCAGCATAAACTACAGATGCACCACCTTCATTTCTAACTACTAAATCATGGATGTAATAAAAACCTGCACTAGAAGCTATTTGAACAAAACTTGTTCCTCCATTAGTTGATTTCCAAACACCTGCACCCCTACTACTAGTTCCTCCGCCTCCCCAGCCTTCTCCAGTTCCGATGTAAATTGTGGCAGGAGTGTTTGGGTCAAAAGCAATTGCAGTAACGGCAATATTGTCCCAGAAATCATTTACACTTTGCCAAGATGATGCCGCACTTGTTATATTATTATTGTACCATAAACCTCCTGTTACACTACCAGCCCAAACTTTGTTCGTTGTTGTTGGATCCCAAGCTAAGGCTCTTGTTCTACCACCCACATTGTCAGGACCTCTTTCAACCCATGGAGATCCCGTATTTCCTGGTGCAGAAGATTGCAAATTTTGTTGCATAATCTTGGTCATTGATAATACAGGAAATAACTTTTCTTTTTCAGGGCGACCAGTTGCTGGGTTCATAGTTGCCATATAATCCTGCTGCATTGCTAAATCAGGTCTATCTCTTTTAGGTATCCCTTTTATCTCTTCTTGCGTATACCTTATCTGGGAGAAATCATGTTCATTAATGAATTTTTCATACTCGACACGTTCTGTTTCAGTAGTGGTCTGGGGTGTTGTGTTGATTAGTAAATTAAAGCTACAAACAGCAATAATTAAAAGGGTAGTACTTGATAACGTAAGGAGTAATTTTTTAGTCATAATAAGTTTTTTTTGCAACAATAAACTTAAGAAATCATAACGAATAAATAAGGAAAATAGTTGCTTTTAAAATTGGGGGTATTGTAATCTCAGAGAGAGTTAGTTTAACACCTTATTTAAGGTGTTAAAAAAGATGTATCAGCAAACAATAGTCTATTGAGTACTGTTAATGAATAGTTTTTCTTGTGAAAACGTTCAAAAAACAACTGCTGAAAATGAATTTTTGGTGATCGTGAAAGCAATAAAAATACAAATTGTTGGTGGGGCAAGGGCTCTTGGGTTTAGCCTTGTTTTAAATATTGAGAAGCAAAAGTATTTTAGTGTCAGCTATAGAACTAAAGCAAGGTAACACTCTTTGGGAATAGCTAGTGTGTCTTTGTCATCGATTTAGGCGTGCAAACGACAAAAGAAGCTATTCCGAAACTTTCTTGGTTTAAGGTGTCAATTTCCGACTGCTCTACCGTGGCAATAGTTATAATCTTTAAGTTAGGATTGGCTTGTTTTAAGTACCAAGCGATACCTTCAAAATTATCAGAATGGTAAGTGCCATTATAGTGGATAAATGTACTTCCTTCTCTATAGTTTTTTAAAATAAAGTGAGCCATTGTAGCATCTTTTATGGCTTGCGCTTTTGGTAATTTATCACCACCATGACCGCCAGCCATTTCTACAATTTTTTTATATCCTGGGAGTTCTTTATCGTATTTGATTGGAAGAGGTGCTATCCATTTTAGAGCCTCTTTGTTGATACTATTAAGTCCTTTAAATCCTTTCTTATATACAATTTTTGCGTAACGTCTTGGAATATTTGTTGCAATAAAAGGGAGTTGATTTCTTAAAGAAAAATCTATGAGGGGTTGATAATCAGTTTTGTTATTTGGCCAAACTTTAACTTCTTTTTTAAATGTATTATAAGAATGATGTCCGCCTAAGTATTCATTAATAGTGATTTGGTCATCTGCTTCAAACATTTCAGCACCTAAAACAAGGTCTTCATTTATGGTGTAAAAAATATCAGAAGCTAATTCCAATTGTAACCAGTGACTAATTGGATTGTCATGTAGCTCACCAAAAAGAATAATATCAGCAGACTCTATTTCTTTTAAAATTTTTGAATAGGAGGTTTTTTTTCCTTGTTGATTAAATATTTGATATGCTTTTTTATCACCTTTAAAAGCAAATAAACAAAAGATGACAGCAACTAGAGAGAGTGTTTTTTTTAATGACATTGAATGTTATTAAATGATTGACTGCGAATATATTGTAAATATCTTATTTAAGATTCATATAGTTGATGATATTTTTAAAGTCAGTAATTATACTGAGTGTCGCGTCATTATTTTCTAACCAATCAATGTGATTTTCAATGCTTTTAGAAGTGTTTATTTTTTCTGAAGTACTTAAATTTTGAGTATTGTATTGAAAAGGACGTTCTAAAATGTTGAGGTAAATATTATTAATGTTGATCAATTGATTGTCTACTAATTCTTGGTGCATGTTCGGGAGGTTGTTGATGTTTAATGTACTTACTGTTGGCGCTATTTCAAAATATATTTCAGGACAAATGCTGAGCATTTCTTTTCTGTTGTTGATGAACTGTTCCCAATTGAAACCTTCTCGAATTTCCGAACCTAATTCATGACTGGCATCAATACTTGCACTTACGTGCACTTTTTTAAACTTTTTCCAGATTTCTAAGATGTTTTTATCCTTAAAGTTGAGGTTAGAAAAATTTGAGTTGTATCTCAATTCAATGTTAAACAATTGTCTGCTTTCAAGTTCTTCTAATACGAGGTAGTGCTCTTCCATAATGAGCGGCTCTCCACCGGCAAAATAGATTTCTTCAACATCATCTATATATTCAAAAAGTTCATCAAAATTAGTAGTGAAAGCTTTAATGATTCGTTCGCCTGAAGCATTTCGATTACTTCCTTCTTCGAACCATGCAGAACTGTTTCCGTGCCAGCAGGTTTTACATTTAAAATTGCAAATGTTTGAAAAACGAATATCCAGATAGATTGGTTCGGGATTATTTGCTTCAACTCTAGCTAGATCTTTTTTATATTTCTGATTAGATATTTGTCGGAGACTTTGTTTACCTGATTTTTCGATGTTATAACAATGATTGCATTTTTTGTCCGCAATATTATTTTTGAACTGCTCTCGAATAGCTTCAAACTTTTGCCCTTTCCAAATGTCTTTTATAGGTTGCTCCTGAACATTTCCTAAATACCTATTGTTATTACAACAGGGGTTAACCTTTCCGCTTTGAGAAACGTGTAAGTGTATCCATGGAAGGATGCAGAAGTGTTTGTTGTTGATCATGGGTCTTCAAAATTACTAATTCTAGTTTTCCAAAAAATGTTGTAGCTTCACAATTCTAAACATTAAACTCTTATCTATGAAACATTTGAAATTGGTACTGCCTTTAATTGGATTTTTATTTGTTCTAAATAGTCAGGCTCAAGTTGGGAAAGTGTTTCCTAGTGTTTCGGGAGAAACTTTAACTGATGAAGTTGTAACACTCCCGAAGGATATTAGTAAGAAGTTTACGTTAATTGGTATGGCTTGGTCAAAAAAAGGTGAAGATGATTTAGAAGGTTGGCTTTTGCCCGTGTATGAATTGTTTTTGGATAAGGATGCTTTCATTCCTATTGATTATGATTTGAGTGTTTATTTTATGCCAATGTTTTCAGGGTTTAAAAAAGGTGCTCATAAGTCAGTAATGGCAGATGCTAAAAACCATTTGGACGAAAAATTACATCCTCACATGTTGTTTTATAAAGGAAAAGTAAAGGAGTATAAAAAAGAACTCAACTTTGAAGACAGAACAATTCCTTACTTTTTTGTGTTGGATGAGAAAGGGAAAGTTGTTTATGCAACCTCAGGAAAATATAAGGAGGAGAAGTTAGATGAGATTGAGGAGGTCGTATCTAAATAAGGTTAGTTATAGGGCTTCAATATTATTGTGATTTTTTAGTAAAAGTAAAGGCCATTAAGAAATGTAATGTTATATTTCTTAATGGCCTTTTTTAATACTTTCAATTCATTTACTTCCTAGTATACTCATGTACGAACTTACAAAGTTGTTTCACATTTTCTACAGGAGTACCAGGTAAAATACCATGTCCTAAATTAAAAATGTGACCTGGTCTTCCTTTTACAGAATCTAAAATTTTCTTCGTTTTTTCTTCAATAATACTCCAATCAGCAAAAAGAGCAGTAGGATCTAAATTACCTTGCAAAGCAACTTCATAGTTTAAATCTTTCCACGTTTTTGCTAAGTCAGTTTTCCAATCAATAGCAATAACATCAGGATTCGCTTTTCTTAAACTAGGTATTAAGTGAGCAGAGTTAACACCCATAGAGATTAAAGGAACATTAGGATATTTCTCTTTAACTATTTGTATCATTTTTTCTACGTGAGGATAAACGTATTCGTTGTAATCTGCAATATCTAAAGCACCAACCCAGCTATCAAAAATTTGTACAGCCATTGCGCCACTTTCTATCTGGAAGTTTAAGTAATTCGCCATTACAGTTCCTAATTTATCCATTAGTAAATGCCAAGCTTTTGTCTCATTGTACATAAAAGCTTTCATTTTTTCATAATTCTTAGAAGGTCCTCCTTCAATCATGTAACTCGCTAATGTAAATGGAGCTCCAACAAACCCAATACAAGGAACGTTTAATTCTTTTTTAAGAATTCCTAAAGCTTTACCAGTGTAAGCCATTTCTAATGCCGGATCAACTACTCTTAGTTTCTCAACATCAGCAACAGTTCTTACTGGATTGTGAATTAATGGTCCGTACCCTTTTTTGTATTCAAAGCTAATTCCCATCGGTCCTAAAGGAATTAAAATATCAGAGAATATAATTGCTGAATCTAATTCAAATTGATTGATAGGTAACATAGTTACTTCAGCAGAAATTTCAGGAATTGTACTAATCTCGATGAGGCTGTACGTTTCTTTAATCTTCATGTACTCTTTTTGGTAACGTCCTGCTTGACGGGCTAACCAAAGTGGAGTGTAAGGAGTTTCTTCTCTTCTACACGCTTTTAAAAAATTATCGTTAAATTCTGCCATAGTTGTTTCTTTATGTCATCCTCAGCTTGACTGGGGATCTATTTATTTTACCAATTTCATTGCAGCATTTATAGCTGCGACTATTTTATTCATATCTTTATCAGAAAGCACAGAACATAAGAACCATGATTCGAATTGAGATGGTGGAATGTAAACTCCATTTTCAATTAATCCCCAAAAGAATTTTTTAAATTTATTAGTATCACATTCTTGAGCTTCATCAAAATTTGTAACCGTTTTAGGGGTGAAGAAAGGATTGACCATTGATCCAAAACGGTTCACGGTTACATCAATTCCATTTGCTGCAGCAGCTGCTAACAATGCTTTTTCAATTATTTCAGCTTGAGCATTAAACTTATCGTAAGGATTTTGAGCCTTTAATTCTGATAATGTAGAAATTCCAGCGGCCATTGCTACAGGGTTTCCTGAAAGCGTTCCTGCTTGGTACATTGGTCCTAAAGGAGAAACCATTGTCATGATTTCATTTCTTGCTCCATAAGCTCCTACTGGGAAACCACCACCAACAACTTTTCCTAAACAAGTAATATCAGCTTCAATACCTAATAACTCTTGAGCCCCACCAAATTTAGAACGGAAACCAGTCATTACTTCATCAATTACTAATAAAATGCCTGCTGCCTTTGTGATGGCTCTCAATTCTTTTATAAAATCATCCGTAGGAAGTACCGTTCCCATATTGCCTGCTATAGGTTCTATAAAAACAGCAGCAATATCATCACATGCTGCAATGTGTTTTTTTACAGAATCAATATCATTGTATTCTGCAATTAAGGTGTTTTTTACTGCGTCATTAGGAACTCCAGCACTACCAGGAATACTTAGTGTGGCTAAACCAGATCCAGCTGCTACTAATAAAGCATCAGTATGACCGTGATAACAACCAGCAAATTTTAAAATGTGATTTTTACCTGTATATGCTCTTGCTAATCTGATAGCACTTAATATAGCTTCAGTTCCAGAATTTACAAATCTTACTTTATCCATTCCTGGAAAAGCATCGCAAACTATTTTTGCCAATGTAATTTCATCTTCAGTACTTGCTCCAAATGTAAATCCTTTGCAAACTTGTTTTTGAACTGCTTCAATTACTTTATTGTTAGCATGTCCTAAAATCATTGGGCCATAAGAAAGGACTAAATCAATGTATTCGTTATTGTCTACATCATAAATTTTAGATCCTGCAGCTTTATCCATAAATAATGGATTTCCACCGACAGAACTAAATGCTCTTACTGGAGAATTTACAGCTCCTACTAAATGCTCTTGTCCTGCTGTGTATAATTCTTGCGATTTTTTGTTATTCATATTTATTCTTTTGTCATACCGAGCGTAGCCGAGGTATCTTTTGATTTATAAGTTAAAAATTTCATCGTTCAGAAAATTCCAAGTAGGATTTTTAATCTCGATTATGTTTTCTTTCTTTTTCCTACTCCAATTTTTAATTTGCTTTTCTCTGTCTATCGCGTGTTCGATATTTTCGAAATATTCAAAGTAGATTAACTTATAACAGTAAAACTTACCAGCAAATGTATTATTCTTTCCTTTGTTTTCTTGATGTTCAAATAATCTTCTTTTTAAATCATTTGTAACACCAGTATATAAAACTGTTTTGTCTGGATTTGTTGTGATATAGACAAAGTAGTTGTGTTGCATCTTAATTGTTTTTCTCGAATCAAAAGATTCCTCTGTTCCGTTCCTTTGTCACTCCAATCGGAATGACAAATTCTATTTATTCAATATTTTTGCCGCTTCTTTAGCGTGATAAGTAATAATTATATCTGCTCCAGCTCTTTTGATAGAAAGTAATGTTTCCATCATTACTTTTTTCTCATCAATCCAACCGTTAGCACCTGCTGCTTTAATCATAGCGTATTCTCCACTTACATTATAAGCTGCAATTGGCACATCAAAATTATTTTTTAAATCTCTAATAATATCCAAATAAGATAATGCTGGTTTTACCATTAAAGTCTGAGCGCCTTCATCTAAATCTGATTGTGCTTCTTTAAGTGCTTCATTTCTGTTTGCAGGATCCATTTGGTAGGTTCTTCTGTCTCCAAAACTTGGTGCCGAATCTGCAGCGTCTCTAAATGGCCCGTAATAAGAGGAGCAGTACTTTACAGAATAGCCCATAATTGGAATGTGTTGAAAGCCATGTTTATCTAACTCATCTCTCATTTCGCGTACAGCAAAATCCATCATTCCAGATGGAGCTACCATATCTACTCCAGCTTTGGCTTGCGCTAAAGTTTGCTTTCTTAAATTAATTAACGTTAAGTCGTTATCAACATCATGGTCGCACATAACTCCGCAATGTCCATGGTCTGTATATTCACAAAAACATACATCAGCAATTACCTGTAAAGTAGGGTAGTTGTTTTTTATGTAGCGAATTGCTTTCTGAATAATTCCTTCATCATTCCAGCTTTCAGAACCTTCAGCATCTTTGCTTAATGGAATCCCAAAAAGAATAACAGATTTAATTCCTAAGGAAACAACCTCATCTAATTCTTCATTAATTCGATCTAACGAATAACGAAAAATACCAGGCATCGAAACAATTTCTTTTTTGATGTTATCAGCTTCTTCAATAAAAAGAGGGTAGATAAAGTCATAAACCTTCAACTCAGTTTCTCTAACGGAACTTCTTATTTCTTCTGTTTTTCTGTTGTTTCTTAGTCTTACTGACATAATTGAAATTTGAATGCAAATATACGGTTGTCAAGAAGATGTTAAAAAGATTATATATCTTATTTATTAACCTTTATGGGGTAAATTTACTTTATGATTAAAAAGTCTACAATTGTTATCGCTGGAGGAACTGGTTTTTTTGGTAATTATCTTATTAATTTTTTTAAGAAAGATTATTCTATTATTGTTCTCACAAGAAAGAAATCATATTCAGAAAATGAAGTTGAGTATGTAAATTGGGATGGGAAAAGTCAGGGAGATTGGCTGACTGATATTGATGGGGCTGAGGTTTTGATAAATCTGTCGGGTAAATCTATTAATTGTAAATTCACTAAAGAGAACAAGAAAAAACTTTTGTCATCACGAATTGATTCTACAAAAGCTTTAGTAACAGGAATAAGTAGCTTAGGAAATCCACCAAAAGTGTTTTTAAATGCAAGTGCAGGTTCTATGTATCAATTGTTAGATAGACCAAATACAGAAATGGATGTTGATTATAAAAACAACTTTTTGAGTGAGATGGCTTTGGAGTGGGAAGAAGAGTTCTTTAAACATGAATTACCAAATACGAGAAGAGCGGCTTTAAGAATTTCATTAATTTTAGGTAAGAGTGGAGGTGTTTATGATGTTTTACAAAAAGTCACTAAACTTTACTTGGGAGGTTTTGTAGGCTCAGGAAAGCAGATTCTGTCTTGGATGCATATTGAAGATGCAGCAAGAGCTGTTGAGTTTATAATTGAGAATGACAAAACTAATGGGACAATTAATTTTTCAACATTAAGTCCAGAAAATAATACTGGTTTTATGAAGAAACTAAGAAAGAGTTTGAATGTGCCTTTTGGATTTCCGGCTCCAGCTTTAGGCTTAAAACTAGTAAGTAATATAATTGATATAGAACCATCTTTAGTTTTAGATAGTGTTAATTTTATCCCAAGAAAGTTACTTGATAATGGGTTTACATTTAAATTTGAAAAGCTAGAAGACACATTTAAGGATTTAAAATAATGCAAGAACAGAAACATATGATCCTATTTGATGGAGCTTGTAATTTTTGCAGTTTTTGGGTTAAATTTGTTGTGAAAAAAGATGCGAAAGATGTATTCCGATTTGCATCATTACAATCTGAAATAGGAAAAGAATTATTAAAGAAATATCGAATTGACCCAGTTATTGATTCTGTAGTTTTAATTGAGGGGGAAAGTTCTTACGTTAAATCAACTGCCGCTTTTAGAATTCTAAAAACCTTAGGAGGGTTAAAATCTATCTTTTATGGGTTTATTATTGTTCCAGCATTTATTAGAGATTTTATTTATGATGTAGTTGCTAAATATCGCTATCAATGGTTCGGTAAAAATGATTGTGAGTTTATTCCGAATCAAAATATGAAGAACAAATTTTTAATGTAAGTTTGTAACTTGTACGCAGTTGTAGATATAGAGGCCACCGGAGGTAATCACATTAAAGGGAGAATAATTGAAATAGCAATTATCCTTTTTGATGGTGAAAAAATAGTGAGTGAATATTCTACATTAGTAAATCCTGAAGTTAAAATTGACTGGTACGTTACAAAATTGACAGGTATTAAAAATGCTATGGTTGCCGATGCTCCTCTTTTTAAAGATGTAGCAGATGAAATTTCACGTTTAACCAAAGGAAATATTTTTGTTGCACACGATGTTGATTTCGACTACAAATTCTTAAAAGAGGAGCTAAGAAAAGTAGGGCTGCCATTTAATGAGCCGAAAGTTTGTACGCTTAAACTAAGTGAAAAACATTTGCCTGATGCTGGCTCTTATAGTTTAGGAAAGCTTTGTGATGCCTTGGGAATCCCAATTCCAAAAGAAGTAAGACACAGGGCTGCAGGAGATGCTGTTGCTACTGCTAAATTGTTAGGTTTGTTACTTTCTGATAATAACTAATATTATTAAAATAATGCGTCAATTACTACTTATCTTAATTTCATTAATTCTTTTTTCTTGTGGAGGTGCGAAGGAAGAGAAAATTACAATTGCCGTTGCTAATAATATGCGATATGCAATGGATGAAATTGCTGAAGAGTTTGAGAAGAAAAATCATATTAGAGTAGAAGTTTCTAGTAGTTCATCTGGAACTTTAACTACTCAAATTAAACAAGGAGCACCTTTTGATATCTTTGTTTCTGCAAATATGCGATACCCTAATATTTTATTTAAAGAAGGGTTTACAGAAAATTCTCCTAAAGTTTACGCTTATGGTTCTTTGGTTCTTTGGACATTGAAAGATATTAGCCTTAAAGACGGTTTAAGCGCATTGTTGAGTAATGATTTTAGAAAAATAGCCATTGCCAATCCAGAAACAGCACCTTATGGTATTGCTGCCTTAGAAGCATTGAAAAACGCAAAATTAGATAAGGCATTAAAATCTAAAATAATTTGGGGAGAAGGTGTTAGTCAAATTAATCAGTATGTTAAGTCAGAATCTGTAGATGCAGGCTTAACAAGTAAATCAGTGCTTTTTTCGCCAAAAATAAAACAGAAAGGGCATAGTGTTGATGTTGATAAAGATTTGTACAGTCCTATAGAACAAGGAATTGTAATGTTAAAACATGGGAAGAGTAAGAATGAGAAAAATGCAGAATTGTTTTATAAGTTTATGTTTTCTGATGAAACTAAAACAATTTTAACGAAATTTGGCTACGTTGTAAAATAGTCATAATGATTAGCTGGGTTCCTTTCTTAATTACTTTAAAATTAGCGTTTATAACAACGTTGATATTGTTTGTTATATCGATTCCTATTTCGTATTGGCTGACTTATTCTAAGTTTAGATTTAAATTTTTTTTTGAAGCAATTGTAAGTTTGCCTTTAGTTTTGCCTCCTTCCGT
>CEWR01000442.1_pt1 | contig 15798 bp, 15 predicted proteins | sample 356321 | NCBI WGS metagenome assembly CEWR01 (sample SAMEA2621551, study PRJEB7988) | marine metagenome | biome: marine biome (ENVO:00000447); feature: mesopelagic zone (ENVO:00000213); material: "saline water (ENVO:00002010), including plankton (ENVO:xxxxxxxx)" | depth 790 m
TTGAATTCCCCAGCATTTACTTATTAAATTTCTGCGCCAGTGCGGTGCAGCGATCGCTCCATTGTTCCTTCATCGGGGCTTTTAATGTATTCAGTTTTGGGTCCAGCTTTATAGTCAGACTGATTCGGGTTTTCCCGTGTTATTCTTGAAATTTCACCACTACCCGACTAATTGCTTTTGGATGCGCGTTTTCGACCCAGCTGAATATAAGCATGCCGGGCATATGGCATATCCAATAACTCGTAAGTGCCACTATATGAAATTTCCTGATTTCTGGATTTAACAACATAGGTAAATTCACCGCCCTTGCGAACCTTGTTTTCCAGCTTGACGATGCTGTGGCAACCGAACATCCAGTCGCCGACGAACACCGGAATCAGCCACTGGTCATACACTTGCTGTGCTGGAGCATTAATGGTTTTACTGAGGGAAATGCTGGAAGCCTTGAGTTTGCCTGCTGGTAGCTGTGAATCATCCTCCAGCATTGAGAGCTGCCGGGCTGCCATCTCACTGTGCATTCTCATAGGGATTTCCCGGCATCAGTTGGTCTGGTATCCCGGCCCGCCGGGAGGTCGCTTTCTGGCCGTAATTGCTCGCCAGATAATCCAGAATGGTATCTTCCAGGTTGATTGTCAGTTGCCCAAGGCCTTGGGTATCCTGCATCCATCGCAGGCGGCTCTTCCAGACCTCACGGCTGCCGGAGTTTTGTGAGATGAGTTGCGCCGAATGACATTCGGTACATGTAGCTTGTACCTGTAACCAACCCTCACTGATCTTCAGGCCGCTAAAGCTGTCTATTTCTTGTGCCGAGGAAGCTTGAGTGAGAAGCAATACCCCTGCGCTCAGAGTCAGAACTCCCCAGGCGGATCTGCTTGCCAGCACGCTAATCATACGACCTGCACCGCGACCCGATGGCAGGCATTGTTTAAATAGCCGCGGGGATTCCAGCCTGGCACCACCATGGGCTGAGATCTGCCCAGGTCGTCCATGGCTCTGGCCCAGACTTCGTAGTAGCCCGCTTCCGGAAACTGCACCCAGCTCTCCCAGTTCTGCCAGGCTAATCGATTACTGGCCGCCTGTACCGACGAGGGTAACCAGGTGGCACCGAAATCGATGGAGATGAACACACTGCTGACCTGATTATCGCCGGCCCAGGCGTGTCCCCGCACGGTGAGCCTCTGGCCAAGTTCATGGTTGATGCCGGATTGAGGGAAGGTGACGAGGGATTTCACCGGCATCGATTCGATAGTACGCATGTCGGCATTCGGCACCCGGGACCCCGGTGCCACCGCCGTGATCGGCACAGAATAAGAAGGCGCCGCCATCTTCTCGCCGTCATGGACCCGGTCTCTTACAACTATCCGGTTCAACCATTTACCGGACACCGAACCGGGCCAGCCGGCACAAACCATGCGCAGTGGATAGCCGTTCTGCAACGGAATGTCCTCTCCGTTCATGGCCCAGGCGATAAGAGACTCCCGTTCCAGTGCCTTGGCGATGGGCACGCCGCGGGAGATTGCTACCCGGGTCGGATCGCCACTGGTATGGCTATCGGCGCCGAAATAGCCGACATACACAGCATCGCGCTTGACTCCACAGTAGTTGAGGACATCACGCAGACGCACGCCGGTGAATGACGGACAGCCAACCGCACCGGTTGTCCATTGATTGCCGCTGGCCGCCGGCGAAAACTCGTTGCGACCATTACCTCCGCACTCGAGTTGCAGCTCTAAGGTCACTTCTTCGAAGCGTGATCTGAGATCGGCGATGGAAAAGCTGGTGGCGTTTTCACAGGATTCGCCTTCGATTCGCAGACGCCAGCTCTCAGAATTTATATTTCCCGGCGGCAGGCCGTTATTGCGGATGAACATATAGCGATTGGGTGTGACTGCATCGTCCAGCAAATGTGCCGGGGTTTCGGCGTTAAGTGGACGGTCGTTCAAGACTATCAAGCCGCTCTTTCCGGTAATCTGTGTGGGTGCATTGTCGGCGGCGTACGCTGCCGGTATTAATCCCGCCGGCATAAAACGGGAGAATGGAATACCCATTCCCAATGCGGTGGTCATAGCCACCAGGCCGCTGTTTTTCAGAAAGCCCCGGCGGCTGAGGCCATTGCTTCGACGTCCCCATAGTAACCGGTCCGCGACCAGCGGGTCTTGTCGATACAGCGCGTTGATTTCTAATTTGTTATTCTTTTTCATCAGACATTTCCTTTGCTACGGATCGGCTCTGCGGCGTTTCCATCATTAGTTGCCTGGCTACAATTTATTACTGTCGGAGTTTAATCGATTCCGTCTGTTGACGATGCAGAGACTGGTGTCGAGGTTAACAAATATCGGGAAACAGGTCCAAAGGCTGGAGCTGGATAGTGCACTTATTCTGGTTGCTGCTGTGGCTTCTGTAATTTCAGCAGGAAGCGGTCGGTGTTGCGGTTCAGGCGTGGGTCGAAGATATTGCGACTGTGATCGTCGCTGCGTGTGCGTAACAACTCGCTGGTTTCTACCCGAAAGCCGGCTTCCTCGGCGACATCGATAGCCTGTTGAATCTCCATTCGATGCATGTCTCGATTGTCCCGACCCCGGAGTCCGACATGGTCGGTTATGCCCACTATGCCACCTGGTTTTAACAGGATCTTGAGCTTGAAAAGCATCTCCAGCGCTCGCTCCGGGTTGGGGTTATAGTAGTCATGCAGGGTCTGGGCAACTATAACTAAATCCAGGGACTCTGGGGCCAGGCCGATATCGCCGAGTCGCTGTATTATCTGCCGTACATTGCTAAGATTGCCCACGCGTATCTTGTTGTCCAGCGCCTCTCCCTGGCTAATGTCCTGGCGATCTTCCTCAAAGCGTAAGCCCCTCGGCGTATTTTGTGCGTAGACGATGCCCTCTGGGCCAACAGCCTTTGACAGGATGAAGGTGTAATAACCACCGGCGGCGTAAAGATCCAGAACTGTCATTCCTGCTTCGATGCCAAGAAAATCCAACACCTCTACAGGTCTGCGTACCTGGTCCCTGACAAAATCGGTGACGTCACGATCCGGCCCGGTAATGGCGCGACGGAGAGCTTGCTTGTCGAGGGCGAGAGTCGGTGGCGTAAAGATGATAAAACAACACAGGAGCAGAGGAGCGCCCAGGGCTCTGCGGCAGATTATCGGAATGTTCACTGTAGGTAGCATTTCGTTTTCCAATGATGGCTGTTATGCACTCAAGCCAATCCCTCGGGCCATGAGAAAAGCGAGTAGAGGAATAATGAAGAGTAACACCAACTCCAATTTAGCCAGCAAGCAGATGGCTGCTGGAACCTCTATTGCGTCAGCTGTTGACTTGCGATTCCTGAGGAAAAATATCGTGGGATAGATGGACAGTACAGCCAGCACTAAGGACAGTCCGAGCTTGAAATGGAAGACTGGATTCAGGGAGTAGAATTGACTGGGTTTTCCGCCCCAAAACCAAAGAATGAGGCCAAATAGCAGCGTCAGTACCGCACCGATGCCATAGACAGCATCCACCTTGGCGAGGTTGCGGGCATCTTCCCCGTTTATGGTCGGTTTCAGTGCTATGTTCTCGATCACCAGGGCTCCGGCCAGCGCAAAAATGGCAACAAAATGCAGAGTACGGATCAAGGGGTACATCATGGGGCTGATCATACTGTAATTGCGCTCCCACAAGCGGTTTTCCTGGTAAATAGGTGCTGGATTCCGGCTTTTCCTGTTATTCTTTCTGCCACATGCCCAAGAGGGAGCTTTGTCAGCTTATTACGCCGACAGTGCTGCTTCCAGAATAAGAACCGGCTCACTTGCAGCGATACAATTTGGAGAGACTATGACCAGCGATACCACGGCGACAACTGACAGCAATCCTGAGGACAAAGACCTCTTAAAATCCAATATGCGCAAGGTCTCGCTTACGGCGTTGGCCGGTGCCAGTATCGAATGGTACGACTTTTTTATCTATGCCACCGCGGCAGCCCTGGTTTTTCCGGAGGTATTCTTCCCGGATAGCAGTCCAACCATGGGATTAATATTGTCGTTTGGAACCTTCGCTTTCGGTTTCATCGCGCGGCCTGTGGGCGGAATTCTATTTGGTCATTTCGGCGACAGAGTTGGCCGCAAGCGAACACTGGTTATCGCCCTAGTCCTGATGGGAGTCGCCTCGACACTCATTGGCCTGCTGCCAACTTACGCCACTATCGGCATTGCCGCACCTATCCTGCTTAGTCTACTTCGATTCGCCCAGGGACTCGCCATCGGAGGGCAATGGGGCGGCGCCATGCTGCTCGTCACCGAGAGCGCTCCCTCGAACAAGCGAGGGTATTATGGCGCCTTTGCGCAAGCCGGCGCGCCGGTTGGGGTTATTCTTGCTAATCTTGCTTTCATTATTATCAGTGCAACAGTTTCTGAAGAATTCTTCATGCAATGGGGATGGCGCATTCCGTTTATTTCCAGTGTGGTTCTGATCGGCATCAGCATGTACGTGCAGTTGCACATGGAAGATACTACGGCATTTAAGGAACTGGCTGCCACGCGAGCCAGGAAGGAAGCTGAGAATCCTACTGCGGTAGTTATAAAACGCTCACCGGTGTTGGAGGCGATTATCAAGTATCCGAAGCGAATCGCGCTGGCTGCTGGCGCCTTTCTCTCGATTCAGGTGACGTTCTATATTTTGATAGGCTTCGTGCTGGCCTATGGCAGTGATCCAAACGGCGCCGCCATGAGCCGGGACAATATGTTGATTGCAGTGCTGATCGCCTCGGCGCTGCAGATTCCGAGCCAGTTCCTCGCCGCGTCCTACTCAGACCGGCACGGCCGTCGCGGCATTTTCATGCTGGGAGCAATATTCACCGGTGTCTCGGGTTTCCTCTTGTTCCCGCTTATCGATACCGGCAACTTCTGGCTAATTGTGGTTGGGATCAGCGCTGGTCTGATGTCCCTGGGGATGATGTATGGTCCCCAGGCGGCGTTTTTCACCGAATTGTTCAGCACCGAGGTGAGATACTCAGGGGCTTCTCTGGGCTACCAGATAGGCGCGATAGTCGGTGGTGCATTTGCGCCAACTATCGCCACCATACTGTGGAAGAGCTACGACATTTTCTGGGTATCGGTGTATATCGCCATCGCCTCGGTGCTGTCCCTCATCTCCGTGGCGATGCTGACTGAAACCTTCAAAACGGATTTGAATGCCACCGACTAGCGCAGCATCGAGCTTGCCATCCGATCGAGGACGCCAAGCGTTGCGCTCAGGCCTGGAGAATCTCCGAGTTCGGGTTTTTTATTACCAGGAAATACCTGCTCCTGAAGTATTTGGGCGGGTAGAATTGTGTGTGCTCTAGCTCACAGGCACGAGGCAGGCAGACAGCGTCCCGCAATCATCCACGGCCAAGTGGCTTGAGTCCGGCAACTGGTGGGGATACGGCTCAGTTCGTCGGCGGAGCCAGCGCAGCGGTGAGGGCATCTACATAGGTTGGCAAATTGAAGTAATCACGCCAGACCTTGATCTTGCCATCTTCCATTTCAAAAATGCCGAAACAGGGCAGGTTGACGGGCTTGCCTGCGACCACGGTCTTATCCAGTCGCTCGACCATGACGATATCGCCATCCGCTAACAGGCTGATTATCTCCCAATCGGTCTGTTCCCAGGTGCGAATGAATCCAGCAATAAAATTTTGTACATTGTCACGTCCACTCACTGCCGATGAGGGCATGTTGTTGTAGGTGCCATCTTCGGTGAAATAACTGGCTAACTCCACCGGGTCCAGGTTTGATCAGGCGGCGATGAATTCCCGAATAATTGTTTCATTGGCTGACATGGTATTGCTCTCGGTTTGGGCTAGTGCTTGATCACTGAGGCAAATGCACAGGGTGAGCATTGCAGCGAAACTGCTTTTTCTAAGTGTCATCTGTATCATCCCGTGGCTATGGTTTTTTGGGCAAGCGCAGAAACTATTGCGGTGAAGACATGATCATAGAATGCTCCATGTCCATGGCCGAGCGGGAGCGGTTGCGCTCTGATTGCGCCAGCTCACCTATCGCGGGTCCGCCCTGGTTATAGATGCCACCGCGCAAGGCAAACAACAGGTAGTCATAGGTATCAGACAGATTGGTTTCCTTGTTAGTGAACTCCGCGACAACCTCATCGATCGCGGTGCCGCGATCCCCCAAATTCGGGTAAGCCAGGATGTCCGCTATTACCGCATCCAGGGTATTCAGATTATCGAGAATAATCGCTGCTTGCTCTGACTGACTATAAAGATTTGGAGTAATTGCCGGCGCCCTCGGAAGCTCCGAAGGCGCTGGAAACATGGTCATGCCACCGGCGGAACCAACCTTGCTCCAGTAACGTTCCTTGACGATATCGAGTCCGCCGGCGAATTCCTGGTCCAGGTGTTCGAGAATGGCGGCCTCAAGTGCGGCCAGGCGCATCCATTGATTTGACCATAGCAAACCGCTTATTTTTGGAAATCCGAATTTGAACGCAGAAGCGTGGGGGTGGCTAATCAGGTACACGCTGTTTTTAGGCGCGGTACCCACCGAATGACGATTGTCGCTGAGGTATTCTTCAACAGCGCCGGCAACCGCCGCCTGCTTGTCCGTAATAGAGTTATTGGTATAAATCGCATACAACTGGTTCTCAAAATTCCGACCGCGTTTGAATACTTCGGCGGTGTGCCGATTCAGCGGTGCGCTGTTTTCGAACGCCGCCTCGGCGTCGCTGCCGGCGGGTTGACTGCGTAATCCTCCTATCAGCGTGACCCGGGCCTGCACCTCCAATTCTCCGAAGGGTCCGTCGGTTCCCGCCACCATGCCGCCGTGACCCATGCCGGCAGCCATAGCGTCACGCATACTCATGTTTGCCATCATCTCGAGTTGCATCTTGAACTCATCGCGCGCTTCCTGTGTGGCCGGGTCGTCGTTGATTTCGACGAGTTTTTCCATCGCCGCAGCCTTCGTAACATCGAAGGCATTGAATAATTCACTCACGGATTGTTGCGCGCCTGCGGCTGAAGTAAACAGGCTGAGAGCCAGCGTCAGCGAAGTGGTGGAGACGAGGTTTTTTGCTGGTGCAAGCCAGTTGACTGAGGCGCTATTCATGGTGCATATACCCTATTTTCACGATTATCGTGAGTATAAACGGTTCCCAAGTCCCCGCCAATGGCTGCTTCCGCTATCGGAACAGGCTTGGCGCTCAGGATTTCAGCGCCAACAGCACCCGCCGATGGCTGCGGTTTCATCACAGCAGCCTTAATCAAGCTCTCTTGGCCGATTCAGGCGATTCGAGCCGACCCTGTTGTGACCCCGGCGGTGGGTGATCGCCGGGGTCGCTTCTTGTAATTAATTGTGACAGAGTGGCGCGGGATATCTGGGCCAGGGACATGGAATATTTATCAGAGGCTCCCTTTTTCTAATCGAAACCGCGAGAACGCAGATGGCGATCCAAATTACCTATTGCAGAGAGTGAAACTACAAACCACAGGCCGACCGTGTGTCGAGCGAAATAAAAGAATTGGACGCCAGAAAGTGTGAGCTTATTGGCGGTGGTGGTGGTGTGTTTGATGTGGTGGTGGACGGCCGCCTGATCTTTTCGAAACACCAGACCGGGAGATTTCCAGAACCCGGTGAGATTGCTGGCCTGGTCGACAATTGATTCCGCATACTGCCCAGGACATTTTCTTTCGCACCAATCCCAGCACTTAGCGCTGGAACAAGTAGGAAAATTTCACGAAGATCTGGTCTCCATCCTTGCGCAGATCATTACTGATAATCAGCTCTCTTTCTCCTTCAGATTCGATGATGTCAAAATTAGTCTGATTGGAGTTATAGCCAAGGTAAAAAGCAGACCATGGGTTGATGACATACCGCAACAGCAAATCGAAATTAAGGTTCTTATCGTCCTTAAGGCGAGTTGCAGGGCCGGCGTCAGTCTCTACATATTGAGCAATAAATCGTAGTGACCATTCCTTGGTAAACTGATAGTTCCAGCTACTTCGAATAATCTCGTTACTGAATATGCTGGTACTCCCGCTCCTGGATTCCAGCTCTGTGTACAGATAGGTGTTGTCATTGCGCAGGCGGTCAATTGGCCGCCATAACATGTTTAAATTAATTCTGGTGAAGTCGGCTATATTGGGTAGTGAGCCAAGCTGCGGCACTATATTCAAGGTCGTACCTGAGCGATAACTGACATCAAACTCCAGAGAGTTGAGGGTGTTGTTCGCATAACTCAACTGCCAGTTTTCGTATTCAAATTTCGTCCTGCTGATGATTCCAGAGAAATCCTGAGGTCTTAAGATCTCCTGGAAATCGGTATAACCGAAACCGAAGTGGTTGGTTGTGGTTTTAACATTGAAGCTGGGACCGATTTGGTGAAATATCCGTTCCCCGTCTGTATCTTCCAGGTACACGTCAAAGAAGGTGACATCCCAGCTGTCGATGACCGGGCTGTCTGGAAAAAAGTTAAGCGACAGGCGATTATGAATACCGGAAACATCAGGCTTGAAGAAGCGATTGGTGAAACCCAATTCGGCCCGATAATCTTTGGTGGTCTCAATAAAGTGACTATGGGTATTTACCATGCGTCCCACCCGATTGAGCGCAATATTGCGCTGGTATCCGGTAGTTGTCTCGCCTCCGGTGGAGGGCTCACTCTCGGTGCCAATGAATTGCATCTGGGTGATCCAGTTGTCGGTAAGCTTGAAGCGGCCGTCCACGCTGGCTACGCGGTTATATCCGTCCGCGAGTTCCCTATCGGTTAGAAGGAATCCAACTCGGGACTGTTCAGAGATATCCCGAAATCCGCGAAGTATACCTATATTGGCCTTCTCACCTCTCAGCGGATCGCCGGCATCCCGATTCAATCCCGGCGCTTCATCATTGATCAAAATGACGCCAAAGCCGTAGTCACCCTGGCGTCCGGTAAAACGGGCACCGCCCTCCGGGTCCACGATTCGGCGGGTAAATACCAGGGTGGAGTCGGTAGCGAAAAAATCCGCATTTTCAACAAAGAAAGGTCGATTCTCCGGGAACTGGACTTCGAATCGCTCGTTAACTGTTACCTGTGGCTGATCCGATTCCACCTGGCTGAAATCCGGGTTCAGAGTGATATCCAATACCATCGCGTCGTTAAACACGAACTTGGCATCGATACCCACATCCTGCTCCGTGTTCTGATCGAATTTCGGCCCGCCCACCGCACTCATATCCAGGGCATCCACATCTCTGGCGAATATGAATGGAATAATCTGCGAATTATTGCCGGGGGAGACGTCTCTGATTCCAGTCAATATGGAGGTCTGGTTCAGTCGGCCTTCGATGCCGATCGAGTAAGCTGGCCAAAAAGTTTCTTCACTCAGCCGCGGAATCTGGCGACCGAACTGAATGCGCCACAATTGTTCATCGGAATCAGGAAAGCGCAGGCTGCGCAGCGGGATTGCCATCTTCACCATGTATCCCTGATCCGTTAACTGGCCTTCACTGTCCCAGACCGCCTGTAGTGTGGTATCGAAGCCGGCTCGGCGTGATGCACCTTCAGTCCAGCGGGCATCCCACTGTATGCCCCTGGGGGTGGTGCGGAAGGTAAACGCGGCGCGCTGGTCGTTAAAGGTATCTATGGTCATTTCCACCGCATCGTCACCGTCGATGTTCTCTCGTGAAGACAGGTTGGCGCGAATTTGATCGGGATTGCTATCGAAGGCGAGGAATATTGCGTGCAGTTTTTGCTGGTCGTAGCCGATGTAGACTTCGGTGCGTTGGGTGGCGGCTTCGCCATCGTCGGGAACACGCTGACTGAAGTTTTCAACCTTCGTCATCGATCTGGCCAGAGCCGTAGATGGGCTCATGCCGCTAAAGTCTGCGAAACTCGGTTCGGCGTCAATGCGAGGGATGGTGATGCCATCATCTGCGGCCTGTGCTGAAATTGAATACAGACTAGCTACAACTGTGCCCATCAGGCACAACATCAACTGCTTTCTCATAACGTCCTCGTAGGCTGAGTTTCTCCGGCGGGCGTATTGTACTAGCAGTGAACTAAAAAGATAGTGACAAATAGTGACTCTGGCAGGGGTTTATTGGGTCTGGCTGAAGTCGATAAAGCCGTCTTTATTTGGCATGTCGATCTCGGTAAGGCTGTCACTGTTCAGCACCTTGTACTGATCGATTATGCCATTGAGATAAAGCACATAGGCGGTAACCTGATAGACCTCTACATCGCTCAGTGATTTTGGCGCGGTGGCGGGCATGGCCCTGCGGATATAATCAAACAGGGTGCTGGCATAGGGCCAATAACTGCCCACGGTGCGCAGGGGAGTTCCTTCCGAGTGCATGTCGCCGCCAACCAGAACAGTGGCCGCAGATGTACCTTCGCCACCGAGGGCGTGGCAGACGGCACATTGTGTTTCGAATACTGCCTGGCCCTGCAGGGCGGTTCCGCTACCCGCTGGTAAACCGCTACCATCGGGGCCGGCAATCTGATCGAAGTCAGTGAGCTGACTCTCGCTGATCGGAGTGCCAAGACCTACACTCTGTGCCTGTGAGACAAAGACAAAACCGGTTTGACTCACGGCTAGTGTGACAAGAATACCGATCAGTTTGTTAGGCAAAGACATTTCTTACCTCCCCGGCGCTGTTCACCCCCCAACTCTGAATGCCGTGGAAGTGATATCGGCCCAGCAATCCCACTTCGTTGATCAGGCCGGTGCGGGTAGGTTGTATGTTGCCCTGGCTGTCGGTGGCGCGGCTCTGCAAGATGGCACTACCGCCTGACCACTGCCAGGGAATCCGAAAGCGCGCCAGCGCCTTATGGGAATGTTGATCATCGAGCAAGGCGTCAGCCCAGGTCTGGCCACCGTCGGCGCTCACTTCGACACGGCGAATGCTGCTCCGTCCGGACCAGGCAATACCGGTAATTTGATACAGCCCCGGTCGATTCAGCGTCATCTGGCCTGAGGGCGTCGTAATCAACGACTTCGTGCCCATGGGAAAAGTAAATTGTCGGCTCAGGCGATCCGGCTGAGTGTCAGTGTATTTGCTGGTTTCGTCCCGGAAGTGACTGGGCTCACGGGTGAGTTTAACCTGGGTCAGCCACTTCACGCTGATATTGCCTTCGCAGCCGGGAACCAGCAGACGCATGGGATAACCCTGCTCCGGTCGCACCGGTTCGCCATTCTGATACAGGGCCACGAGCACGTCGTCCATGGCTCGGTCCAGGGGTATGGAGCGACCCATGCTGGCGGCATCGGCACCCACCGCACCGATCCACCGGGCTTCCGGCTCTACGCCCGCTTCGTCGAGCAAGGTCGATAAGGGGATGCCGGTCCACTCGGCGCAGGAAACCAGACCGTGGATGCTCTGCGCCGTACCATCCGGCGCATCGGCGCCATTAGCACCCCACAGGGCACCGCTGTTGCCGGAGCATTCGAGGAAATAAATCTTGCTTACCATCGGGTACTTGAGCAGATCTTCGTAACTAAACACCAGGGGCTGTCTCACCAGGCCATTGATGACGAGCTTATGTTGAGACGGGTCGATGTCCGGCACCCCGGCATGATGGCGCTCAAAATGCAGGCCGTTAGGGGTGATGGTGCCCTGCAGGTGTTGCAGCGGGGAGCGTGAGGCACCGCCGCCGGGATAGGTAGGATTCGGAGCGCCCGACATGCGCTGAAACTGCCCCGCGTAGCTGGAGCGACCTCCATAGTCACTGACTCCCGGCCCAGGGGTTTTTGACCAGGCGGGAATTTCGAGGCGCATGCCGACATCCGCAGCCAACGCCGAGTTGGCAACCGCTGCGCCCATGCCTGCCAAGCCCAGCCCTAATAGATGGCGCCGATTAATCAAACCATTGCCAGCCGCTGTTTCCAGTTCTTTATCTGTCATAATTAGTAACCCAGGTGTTTTTTGGCTTCCTGCACGGCCGGATGACTGTCGTCATTCCAGATTGCCAGGAGCGATTCATACATAAGATCCGCCTCACTACCGCGGTCCAGATTTTCGTAGCTGCGGGCCGCACCTAATAAAGATAGGGGTCGATTCGGCATTCGCAACAAGGATTCTTCAAACAACTGCGCGGCTGCTTCGAATTCGCCAATCTCCAGCAATTGCTCACCGGCTAACTCATGCACAGGCTTAAGCGGATTGGCGGCACCGTTAGGTGGTCGCTGGGTTTTGGTCAGCTCCACTGCCTCTGTTAATAAGGCCATCGCCTGTTGGCGTTTCGCCACATCGACCATGGGCTTTTCACTGGCTTCTTTTAACAGGGTTAATGCCGAAACTTCCAGGCTGGCTATTTTCAGGGTGCCATTGTTGGGGCTATCGGCTGACAGTGAATCGAGCCTGGTTGCCACTTGGTTTGCCAAACCCAGTTCGCCCAGATTGGCGGCACTGAGGCCCAGCGCCAGTAATTCATTGACGTTTAAATCATCGGAAAATGCCTGTGTCTGCCATTGCTGGCTTTCGATAATGTGACGGGCCTGCATAATGCGAACCGTACCGTCGGAACGGCCGTCACCAGGATTGTTCTTCAGCACTTCCTTGGCTCGTGCGATCCAGAGATTTGATCGTTCCAAATCTCCCCGTTGTAAATCACCATACTGGCCCCAGTCGGAAGAGTGGTTCAGGTCACCCACGGTATCACCCGGCTTCCAGAGAGCGACACCGGCATTAAACGCAGATTCGTTCCATTGCGACACTTCATCCCACATGCCGTGTTGAATGAAGATATGTGTAGGCATATGACGGGCATGAGAAACAGCCGGTGCGATGCTGGCATATTTGCTGGCGGCCTCCAGGGCGATGGGTGCGTGCAACGGATCATCGAAGGCATGGATTACGTAGTGGGGCGCACCGGGATGATCCCCATTCTTGCGAAACAACTGTAGGGCCATCGCGCCTGCCTGCATATTGATACGGATTCTGTCGGAACCCGCCGCCGTGGCACCCGCTAACATAGATACGGTATAGAAGGCCTTCACTTCGTCATCGTCGGGATAGCTTCTATACAACTCCGCCATCGCATGCATCCAGGCGGTACGTCGTTCAGCCATACCACCGTCGGTCAGGGCATAGGCCTCTGCGGCGCGCAGATAACCTTTCTCTTTGGCAGTAGGCGCCTTGGCCAGGCGCGCCTCATGGGTGGTTCCCAGTCGCATAAGCGCCTGCCCGGGACGGTCATCCTTCGGGCCGAAGAAAGGGTGTTGGTAGGTGAAGGTCTCTCCCCAATAGGCCATGGCGAAATCCGGATCCAGCTCCTGGGCCTTCTGAAATTCTGCCCGGGCCTGGGTGCGGCCAAAACTGTGTAGGTAGCCGACACCCAGCAGGAAGTGCTCCTGCGCTGCAGAGGAACCGGAGGTGGGGAAATCGAAGTTGCCGATTTGCTCAAAATCCGCCCCAAAGCTGGTGTTGAAGAGGCTGGCTGCGAACACCAGCGCGAAGATTAATGGTGATTTCCTGATCATGACTTTACACCCGCAGGCAATATTATTCTGCCGCTAAGAGTGCCAACTCCGCTGGAGCATTGCAATCACTTGTGATACCGAATGTGGTGGTTTACGGATGAAAACAGGCGTTTTTGGATTGATTTGGTCCAATTTTGCGAATCTGGAAAAAACGCGGTAACCCTGAAGTCAGCCAATAGTCACCTTCAATGTGTCGACAAATGATCGCCAATCACTCGGACGAAGGCAGGACCGTATTTCTCCAGCTTTCTCTCGCCGACACCGCTCACCAGGCTGAATTCATTGAGATCTCGTGGCAGGTTTACACACATCTCCTGCAAGGCGCTGTCGTGGAAAATGACATAGGGGGGCACACCTCGTTCCTCGGCGAATTCTCGACGGCAATTTCGTAGTGCCTCCCACAGCGCCACGTCCACATCCAGGGCCAGCGCTGTCTTGGTTTGCCGCTTCGCAGCTTTAGCCTTGATGTCGAGGCGCAGTTCGATGCGCTCTTCGCCCCGTAACAAGGGTCTGCAAGCTGTTTCCAGACGCAGTCCGCCGAAGTGTTCCAGGTCGACACTCAGATAGCCGCGGGCCACCAGTTGCCGGAACACCGAGCGCCACTGATTGTTATCCAGATCTGTGCCGATGCCATAGGAAGCCAGATGGTGGTGATCGAACTGGAAAATCTTGTCGTTATCGGCACCGCGTAAGACATCGATCAGATGGTTCACACCGAAACGTTGCCCGGTGCGGTAGGCCGCGCTGAGTGCCATTCTCGCCGCTTCGGTACCATCCCAGGTCTGTGCCGGCTCCAGGCAGGTGTCACAATTCCCGCAAGGTTGTTCCAGGATTTCGCCGAAATAGGCAAGCAGAGTCTGACGACGACAGGTGGTGATTTCACAGAGACCGAGCATGGCATTGAGCCGATGCTGTTCCGCTCGTTTAAATTCTTCGCTGGCTCCTGAGCCGGCCATCATCTGTCGCAATTTGATCACATCTTGCAGGCCATAGATCATCCAGGCATCGGCGGCTTCGCCATCTCGTCCGGCTCTACCGGTTTCCTGGTAATAGGATTCGATGGTCTTGGGCATATCGAGATGGACCACGAAACGCACATCGGGTTTGTCGATGCCCATTCCGAAGGCGATAGTAGCAATGATGATGACGCCATCTTCCCGCAGAAATTTATCCTGGTGCCGAGCCCGGGTTTCCCCGTCCAGGCCGGCATGATAGGGCAGAGCATCGAAGCCCTGATCCTGCAGCCAATACGCAATATCTTCGGTCTTCTTGCGGGAAAGGCAATAGATGATGCCGGCATCATCGGCATGTTCCAGTCGTAAAAATCTTAGAAGCTGTTGCTTGGGATTGTATTTAAGGGCAATGCGATAACGAATGTTGGGGCGGTCGAAGCCCGCAATAAAATGTCGCGCAGCGGTGAGTTCGAGACGCTGGATAATTTCCTCTCGCGTGCGATCATCGGCGGTGGCGGTGAGTGCGATGCGCGGTACATCTGGGAACAATTCGTGCAACAGACTCAATTGTAAATAATTGACGCGAAAGTCATGGCCCCACTGGGAAACGCAGTGGGCTTCATCGATAGCAAACAGTGCAATTGTCGCCTGCCGCAGCAGGCTGAGAGTTCTTGCCTGAGTTAAGCGCTCAGGCGCGATATACAACAGGTCCAATTTGCCGTCGAGCAGGCTCTGCTCAATTTCCTCGGCAGTACTTCTATCCAGTGTGGAGTTCAGAAATGCCGCACGGACTCCGAACAAACGCATCGCGCTCACCTGATCCTGCATCAGTGCAATGAGTGGCGAGATGACCACGCCGCAGCCTCGCCTGGCGATGGCAGGGATTTGGTAGCAGAGGGATTTACCGCCACCGGTGGGCATCAACACCAGGGCATCGCCGCCGTCAATTAGGGTCTGAATTATTTGATCCTGGGGTGGTCGAAAGGATGGAAAACCAAAAACAGACTGCAGGATGTCTTGTGCACTACTCATTGTCACTCAGTATACCGTATAGTTAAGGAGCCTCTGATTGAATAATTAATCAGAGGCTCCTTACGCGATTTGAAGGTGTAGGCTGGGCTTTCTATTTTGGTCAACTGTTTGTACACCACTTCCTCCAAAGACTACGAAATTCCATAGACCTTTCAAGAAGTTAGTGTTTGAAGATGGCACGCCCGGAGAAGGTCACTGCCTCGGTCAGGAGCTAATAACTTTCCAGACTCAATTAAATCAATGACTTATTATAACCGAGTTCACTGCCAAAGGACTTTTTTGGTCTACTGTTTGGTCACCAGTGAACTCCGGAGGTCTTTAAAGACCCCCATAGGTAGAAGGCCAGCCTCCCTCCCCCTATATATATACTAGT
>CEWR01117973.1_pt1 | contig 15790 bp, 13 predicted proteins | sample 356321 | NCBI WGS metagenome assembly CEWR01 (sample SAMEA2621551, study PRJEB7988) | marine metagenome | biome: marine biome (ENVO:00000447); feature: mesopelagic zone (ENVO:00000213); material: "saline water (ENVO:00002010), including plankton (ENVO:xxxxxxxx)" | depth 790 m
ATCAAATAAGGAGGCCATGCTAAATGGACCATCACAAGAATCTAGCAGTTGTCCAAGTAAATAGTTTTTAACCAATTCTAATTCTTTTGTTGAAATTTCTTGGTTTCTAATTATTTCAATTTCTTTATAAATTTCAGTAAGAGCTTTTGTCGTAACATCACTTCCTACCTCTGTACTTATAAAAAAGTATCCTCCTTTTTTTAGAGACTGTATTCCAGATCCAATTCCATAAGTGTATCCTTTGTCTTCTCTAATGTTTTTCATCAACCGAGACCCAAAATAACCACCTAAAACAGTGTTCAATATCTGAAGCCCAAAATAATCTTCATGAGTTTTATCGGGAAATGTTCGTCCAATTCTAATTGCAGATTGTAGTGCATTTTTCTTTTCTATATAGATAGGGGAAGAGTCAGTTTTTGAGATAGTTAATTTTTGCTGTGATGGCCTATCTTTAGAAGTAATCTTTTGTCCAAAAAAAGTATTGATTGTATCAATATGTTCTTTATTTACTTTTCCTGAAATAATTATGTTGCATCCATTTAAGTTATAATTGCTGTTATAGTGCAATATAATATCTTCTATAGAAAGGTTGTTATAGTCTTCAAGTTTTACTGATGATCCATAAGGGTGGTTTTCTCCAAAAATAGCACTCATAAAAGTAGCTCGTGCAATAAATGAGACTTTTTCCAAATTTATTTTAAAGCGTTCGGCTGCATTATTTTTAAAGATGTCAAATTCTTTTTTCGAAAATTCAGGGGCAAGAATAACATCCTTTACTAGTGGTAGTAGTTTATCCAGATGTTTAGTTAGAGTGTATAATGTAAGAGATGCAGTGTCGTAAGAGTTTTCGGTTTCAAAAAAAGCACCATAATTATCTATTCCTTCAGATATTTCTAGTGCAGAATATTTTTTTGAACCCTCTTTCATGAGGTTATTAGTAGATGAGGCTACTAATGGTTTTATCTGAAAGATATTCCCTGCGTTAAAAATGAAATCTATCTTTAAAATCTCTTGAGTTCCCCCGTTGATGTAATTAACCTCAATTCCGTTGTCCAAATAAGTTTTTACAACATCCAAAAATTCAATATTATTTACTTGTTCAAATTTTGGAGCTTTTTTTCTATCTAAGGTTGTCATTTTGTTTTTTAATTATGGGGGTAATAAAATTGTTGCTAATTAATCTCAGTTTTTGATTGCTTAGCATAAATAAGTGTAGAACAATTTGAATCAATTAGAATTTCGTTTGCAACTCTGTTGATGTTTTTTGAAGTGACTCTTTGATAATGCTCAACTTCTAAATTCACATCATTAGCATCACCAATTAATTCAGCAAAAGATAAATTCATAGCTTTATTTAAGACACTTGTTTCTGAAAATTGACTAGTAGATTCAATTTTATTTTTCACTTTCGTAAGTTCAGTTTCACTAACTAAATCAGCTTTAATTATTTCAAGTTCTTTTAATATTGCTCTTTCTGCTATTTCGAAAGAAACATTTTCTGATAATTTACCTGTAATGGTAAATAGGCCTTCATCAAAACTTCCAGAAATAAATGCGTTTATTTCGCTAAATAATTTTTGTTCTTTAATTAATGAAATATGAAACCTGGATGATTTTCCAAGAGACAAAACATCACTCAATAAATCTGTAGTAAAATAATCTTTGTGCTTTTTTGCACACATTTTGTAAGCCTTGTAGATAGCATTTGCAGGAACATCACGTTCAACTTTAAGTCTTTTTTCTTTAGTTTGAAGTGGTTCATTTGAGAGGTTTCTTTTAGTGATTTCTCCGGAAGGAATGTTTTTAAACCACTTTTCTGCAAGTTTTTTTATTTCTTTTGTTTCTACATTTCCCGCAACAGTTAAAATTGCATTGTTTGGGAGGTAATGTTTTTTAAAAAATGCTTTAACATCTTCCATTGTAGCATTTTCAATATGACTAACTTCTTTTCCAATAGTTGCCCATTTATAAGGGTGAGATTTATAGGCTAGTGGTCTTAAAAGCAGCCATACATCTCCATAAGGTTGGTTCAGATAGTTTTGTTTAAATTCTTCAATAACAACACTTCGTTGAACTTCTAAACTTTTATGCGTAAAGGCTAAACTCAACATTCTATCAGATTCTATCCAAAAAGCTGTTTCTAAATTGTCTTTTGGTAAAGTAATGTAGTAGTTTGTTATATCGTTTGATGTAAAAGCATTATTGCTTCCTCCAACTTGTTGAAGTGGGGTGTCAAAATCTGGAATGTTAATAGAACCACCAAACATTAAGTGTTCAAATAGATGAGCAAATCCAGTTTGATTTTCATTCTCATCTCTAGCTCCAACATCATAAACAATATTAAAAGCAGCAATAGGTGTTGATTTATCTTTGTGTACAATTACTCTTAAACCATTTTCTAGAGTGAATTTTTCAAAATTTATCATTGTCTAAAAGTTATATTTTTCTGAATTGAGTTCCGTAAGAGATTGCTTATATTCTATAATAATGTCTTCAATAATTTTACTAATTGGTTCTATGGAGTCTATTAGCCCAGCAATCTGTCCAATTTCTAGCTCGCCCTCCTCTAGATCTCCTTCAAACATTCCTTTCTTTGCTCTACCTCTCCCTAAAATTTCTTTTTGTTGTTCAGTAGTAGCTCCATTTTCAATTGCATCAGTTATTTTTTCAAAGAACTTATTTTTTAATAATCGAACTGGAGTAACATCTTTTAATGTGAGAAGTGTAGCTCCATCTTTGGCTTTTACAATCTCCTCTTTAAATAAGTTATGAGAAGATGCTTCTATTGATGCTGCAAATCTACTTCCCAGTTGAACACCATCAGCACCTAGCGTCATTGCAGCTAACATTCCTCTCCCTGTTCCTATTCCTCCAGCAGCAATCAGTGGTATATCAATTTCTTTTTTCACCATTGGTATTAGGCAAAGTGTTGTTGTTTCGTCTCTTCCGTTATGACCACCGGCTTCAAATCCTTCAGCAACAATAGCGTCAACACCCGCGTCTTGAGCTTTTAATGCAAATTTTACTCCTGGTACTACATGTGCAACTTTAATGTTTTTTTTTTGAAAAAAAGTAGTGTATTTTTTTGGGTTTCCAGCAGAGGTAAAAACTATTTTAACCCCTTCTTCGATTATTATACTAATGAGTTCCTCGATTTGAGGATACATTAGAGGGAGGTTAACTCCGAAAGGTTTGTTAGTCGCCTTTTTACATTTCTGAACATGTTCTCTGAATGTTTCAGGGTGCATAGATCCTGCACCTATTAGTCCTAGTCCGCCATTGTTACTTACAGCTGAAGCAAGTTTCCATCCACTATTCCAAATCATTCCGCCTTGAATAACAGGATATTTAATGTTGAATAATAGGCAAATTTTGTTCTCCATAATTTTAAAAAAATAGATGGGTTAAGTTTTCTACGAAACTACTAAATACAAGTATTAGTTCTGATTCTTTATAGATAATTTAATTAATATTTGCATTGATTGCTATAAGTTTTATATATTTGCGAATATGCAAAAATTGTTACTATCAATAGTATTCATATCATTGGTTTCATTGTCTAGTTTCGGTCAGTACAATTTGGATTATGGTTTTTCTGTTGGAGGCTCAAATTATTTGGGCGAAGTTGGAGGTGGAGAAGGTGTTGGTAGAGGATTTGTTTCTGATATGGAATTAGGATTTACAAAATGGACTATCGGTGGTTTTGTAAGGTATAAATTATCTCAAAAATTTGCTATTAAAGGATCTTTAAATTACATAAGACTTGCTGGGGATGATCTTAAATCTGATAACCCTGGAAGAACTGCCCGGAATCTGAATTTTAAAAATGACATGTTTGAGTTCTTAGGAACAGGAGAGTTTTATGTTTATCAAGTTAATGATGTAGGTGGTACTGGAAGATATAATACCGATTTTAATTTGTACATATTTGGAGGTGCAGGAGTTTTTTATAGCAGTCCAAAAGGGCAAAGGACTGATGGAGAATGGGTTTCTTTAAGGCCATTGAAGACAGAAGGCGTTTCTTATAGCAGTATCAATCTTGCTATACCTTTAGGAGTAGGATTCTATTATACCTTACAAAGAAAATATCGTTTGGGTCTAGAGATTGGTTGGAGAACAACTTTTACAGATTATATTGATGATATAAGTACAAATTACATAAATGATCCTGATGGTATTTCAAATAAAACTAATCAAGAGTTATTGGATGAGATTAATTCGACAATAGCAGAAGAAGATGGTAATGTAAGCCTACGGAACTTTACAGTTGGAAGTAAAAGAGGGAATCCTGACAATAATGATTCTTACATGACTGCTACTGTTAACTTTAGTTGGGCAATTAGAGGTAAGAGTAAGTTTTATAAGTCACGTAACAGCTGGGTACTTGGAAAGAAAAAGAGACGAAGAAGAAAATCGCGAGCGAAGTTCTAAATCAATATGAAAACAAAAAATCCCGAATAATATTCGGGATTTTTTTGTGCTAAAATTGATAGCCCTAATGATCCATTCCACCAAGTTGACAGCAGCCGGGTAAATTATCGTAAGCTTTTTTATTTGCTTTAATATCATCAGCATCATATCCAGAATCACTAATAGCGAGTCTTATTTTGGATGGATTAGTCTTTTTAGGTTTGTATTTTACTGTGAGTTCTGCGGTTTCTATATCTAAGATAGATGAGATTACACCTTTTTCATAAGCCATAGCCTTTTCAATAGTTGCTTTACACATTCCGCATTGGGATGATGTTTTAATAATGATTGTTTCTGTTTTTTTTGCTTTCTGTGCTCTAATATTACTTGATCCTAATGCAAATATTGTAATTAGAATTAATGTCGTTATTTTCTTCATTTTGTAAGGTTTTAATTGTGTAAGGTTTGTTCTGTTATTTAATTTTATATCGTAATCCGAGATAGATATTTCGTCCCATTACAGGCCCCCAAATTAATGAAGCATCAAAATCTGAGCCATTTGGATTATTGGCTGCTATTATTGGATTGTCTTGTTTGTAATTTAAAATATTCTCAACACCAGAATAAACTTCAAACTTTTTAAAGGTTCTTGTTACTTGACCATTTAAAGTGTAATAAGATTCAGATTTTGTACTAATAGCATTTTCTGGCAAATTAGATGCGGTACTTGTTATTCTGCTAACATCATACCAATGAGCTGTTAGATCAAATTTCCATTTATCAAAATTAGTAATGTATCCTATGTTAATTAGAACTCTGTTTCTTGGTGTTAAAGGTTTGTCTTTTAAGTCTCCATTATATGTAGTTTTAGTATTGTACCATTTATACGCTGTTTTTAACTCTAAAGCTTTAGTTATTTCAATCGAGTATTCTACTTGTAGGCTATGAGAAAAAGACTTGCCATCTAAATTGTAAAAAGAAATTTCTCTTGGATTTTCCATATCAACTACAACCTGATTTGTGAAGTCGGTATAATAATAGTCAAATGAAAAATTCATTTCTTTTTCTGCAACTTCAAAAAGATGGGTAACACTTGTTCCGTAGTTCCAAGCAATTTCAGGTTTTAAATCATTATCATTAAAAATGATGTTTCGTGCACTTGCCATTGTTCCTGAGTTCTCTATAATAGGATTGGCTGTTCTAAATCCTCTACCAGCAGATAATCTAAATGCTGATTTATCTGTAAAGTTATATTTGTAGTGAGCTCTAGGTGTTATAAAAGCTCCAAAAGTGTTATGATGATCTGCTCTTAGTCCTAAAACTAGAGCTGTGTTCTTTTGATTATTATACGCATACTCAAGAAAGGCTCCTGGCACACTTTCTACTTTTCCGAACTTATAAGATTTGTTCAGGTTTTTGTTGAAGTTGTCATAGACATAGCTTCCTCCCATTTTTATTTTATGATCGGTTGTTTTGATAATAGTTTGATAAATTAAATTAGCATAACCACTATATTGTGTAGCATTAAATGATTTTTGACCATAGTTAGATTCATGATTGTGTACTCTAAAACTATTAAGAAAACCAATGCTTTTATAGGCTTGTTTAGGGAAAAGGAATCCATTTTTTGTAAATACTTCAAATTGTTTTGTTTTAACACCTATGTAGTAAAGCGGCTCCAATTCGTTCGTTTTAATCTGACCAGCGCTTAAATCATCGTAAACAGCTCTAAAGCCAGCTTGAAACATTCGTTTCTTACCTACATATTTCCATCTATTAAATAGATTGTATTGTTGTCTTAATGGATGGTCATGGAAATTATCCTCATTATTATCATGCTTAATACTCTGATTGTTTACATGAAGCATTGTTAATGTGCTCCATTGGGTATTTATTTTTTGAGTAGTTTGTAAATTGATTTCTCCCCTGCTCATGGTGTTTCCATAAAGATTTAAGTAAAGTTGATCAGCTTCATCTGGCTTTTGCAATTCAATATTTATTTGTCCTGTTATAGATTCATATCCATTGATAACTGAACCAGCGCCCTTTTTAATTTGGATTGATTGGGCTTGAGTTCCAGGTATAAAAGTTAATCCATAGGCAGCTGATAATCCACGGACTAAAGGTAAATTCTCATATTGAATTTGAGTGTATATTCCATCTAAACCAAGCATTTGAATTTTTTTAGTTCCAGAAACGGCATCCGTAAAATTGACATCAACAGAAGCATTGGTTTCAAAGCTTTCTGAAATGTTACAACAGGCTGCCTTTGCTAGTTCTTTAGAACTTAAAGTCTCAACTCTTAAAGGGTCAATTGTGTTAATAAAGGTACTTGATTGTTTTTCTGTGACTTGAAACTCTTCTAAGCCGATTGTATTTTTCAATTTTATTTTTAGTCTTTTCGAATAGGATTGTAAGATGATAGTGTCTGTTTGATAGCCCACAAAACTTATTATTAGTGGAGCGGGATAAGATGAAGGTTCTAAAATGGTGAAATTTCCATTTTCATCAGCTACAACACCCATAGTTGTTTGTTGCCAATAAATATTAGCAAGAGGTACGGGCTCTTTGTTGTTATCTATTACTGTTCCACTAATACTTTTTTGAGCAGAAAGTGTTAGGGTAAATGCAATAAAAGTGAAGGTTATAATTAATTTATTTTTCATAATTCTTTTATGTAAGATGACTAGCAATTGATCTTATGTTTGATAAATATTACACGCTTAACCCAAAAATGGATCAGAAAAAGAATTTTATATTTTAAAAGATTGAACTACTTTAATAAGTTCGTAACCACTTGGAGGTGGTAGGTTGGTGTAGAAATTAAAATCTGATTGATGAATAACTTTTTTTGCAGCAAAGGTGTTTATGTCATTTTCAACAAAAGAAGATGGTATAACGTTAAAGTTCTGATAATTAGTATCTGTTTCAAAGTCGAAATTAAATGTTAGACTACCAAATTCACAACATTTTTGAGCTATGGAATTGTTTGTTGTATTCTGATTACAATCATCAAAATCTGATAAGCTAATTTGCGTGTTTCCACTTATTAGGCAATCCATTTTGTAAATACTAAATTGAAGCGATGATACTAATAAGATTAGGATCATAGAAAAGTTTAAAGAGTATTTTAAAATATTTTTCATAAATGAATTAATTCAAAATTACTAAAAATTAAAATGGGAGGTTTTGGTTGATGATTAATTAACGATTGGCTACCTTTGTAAAAAAAGAAAAGAAGATGGGAACGACACAAGCGCCTTATACAATTTACGCAGAAAGTACACCAAACCCAAACACAATGAAATTTGTGGCTAACAGGTGGTTAGTTACCAATGATAAATCTTATGAGGTTTTAGCTAACGAGCGTGATGGTGCTCCATCTCCTTTAGCGGAGAAATTGTTTAGTTTTCCATTTATCAATGGTGTTTTTATTGCAGGGAATTTTGTTACTATTACAAAAGCAGAAACTATTGAATGGCAAGATGTAATGACAGTATTAAGAGACTTTATTTCTGATTTTTTGAATACAGAAGGAAATGAGGTCATTAGTGAAGCATTCTTAAACGAATCTGTAGAGCAAGAAAACGTAACTGAATTAATTGCAGGAACTTCTTCAGCTAAAACAGATTTAGATGACTTTGATAAAAAGATTGTTGAAATATTAAATGAATATATTAAGCCAGCTGTAGAAAGTGATGGTGGTGCTATTGAATTTCATTCCTATGAAGATGGATTGGTAAAAGTTATCTTAAAAGGAGCTTGTAGTGGTTGTCCTTCATCTACTGCAACTCTTAAAGGAGGTATAGAATCTTTGTTAAAAAGTATGCTTCCAGAGGTAAGAGAAGTAGAGGCAATTAACGGATAATTATTCTTCTAAAATGCTTCTTACAGCATCCTCATAAGCATCAATAGATTTTGATTTTTTAATTTTTTTTAATGTTTTTTGAGGGTTATCGAAAGTAGTTGAAAAATATTCCCAATAGCCTAACATTTTTAAGAGCACATGTTTTGCTCCAGAAAGAGATTGTTCGTATTCATGAAACAAGGTGTCATGAAACTTTCCGAAAACTTCCATTCTGTTTTCTGGATATTCTAGCGTATTAGCTTTTATCATAGATGGTAAAAAAGGATCAGCAATTAATCCTCTACCTATCATCCAATGATCTATTGATGGAAAACGTTCAACCATTTCCCTATACTTGCTTACTGTAGTTATATCACCATTGTAATATAGTTTATGATTAGTATTATCGACACATCGCTGGAAGCTTTCTAAATCTACTCCTCCTTTATATAACTGTTTACCAATACGAGCGTGGATAGCAATATTCTTGATCGGGTACTTTTCTAAAATGGGAAATACCGAATGTATTTCAGTAGGGTTTTCGTAACCCATTCTCATTTTCATAGAAACAGTTATGTCAGACTCTGAATGAACTCTATCCAAAATGTGATCTATCTTTTCTGGTTGACAAATTAAGCCAGATCCCATTCCTCTATTAATAACCATAGGGTAAGGACAGCCTAGATTCCAGTTCAGTTCTTTGTAACCAAATTGTTGAACATATTTAGCAACAAATAAAAACTCCTCCGCATCATTGGTCATTATTTGAGGAATAACGGCTAAGGTATTATTGTTCTTTATAAGAATATCTCTCTCGTAAGCTGGCCTAATTACAAACTTACCATTGAGCCTTATATAGGGAGAATAAAATGTATCTATACCTCCAAAATATTTATGAAAAGCGTTCCTAAACCGAAAATCGGTAAAACCTTGTAATGGGGAGGAAAGTAACGTGTGAATCATGAAAAATACTTAGAGCAAATGTAATTAATATAATCCTTGCTTAAATAGACTCATGTTTCCATGATTGTAATGATCTTTATGAAGGTAATAGACGATGTTATTATGTATTTTAATTTTTGTTGGAAAAGTATGTTTTTCTATTTTATAGCTTTCAATAAATTCACCTGTATTTAAATTTATTTTTTTAAGGTAACTCATACTGCCTTTTTTAAATTTAGCATAAACTTTTTCTTCTACTTCATCAAATATTAATTCTTTATCCCAACCTCTTTTTGACTCATAATCAATATAAAAACTTCTATTGAATAACAAATTCTCATCAAAAACCCAACAGCTATCAGTTGGGTGGTCAAATATATAGATAGAATTATTTATTGAAAAAAGTGGGTTTTCAATTATGTGAGTTAGAAGGTTATCTATATAATGAAGCATTCGCCCGAGGTCTCTTGCTCCGTATACTGCAGCTTTACTCTCGCTCATTTTAGAAATACTCGGTTGCTTTAATTTTTTAATAATAGCTTCTTTTTTCCTAACATACCTTTCGGCTATTTCATTTCTTATTCTTTTTAAATATTTAACATCTTTATTTTCATTTAAATAATAAAACATACTAGTTTGACTATTGGCTATCAACTGTTTAAAAATGTAGGTCTTATTATGCTTTGTTTGACAAGGATTTAAGAACATATTGAATTTTTCTAATGAACAATTGTATATGAGTGATATTCCTAATGAGTCTATCCATAGTTGGTAAACACTATCTTCAGTCATAATATGTGAATTGCCAAAGCAATCTTTGTATAATTCAGTTCCATCTATTGCTAGAGGAAGCTCTTTAAGTACATTTAAATCAGAATCCATCAATTTTATTTTAAAAGTTCTTTTCTCCTTCAATAATAGGAGTAAATTGTCTTCATAAAACTGATAATCATAAATGGAGACAAATGGTTTGTTATAAAGAAGTTCTATTTTGGCTGAGTTTATTTCAAAAGTATTTAGTTGATTAACCTTTTTGTTTAGTTTAAAAATGATTCTTAGAGTATCGTCAATAATTTCAGATAAATCTGATTTTTTTAATCTAGTAGTTTCTGATCTGAAGTTTATATGAGACACTTTAATCGAACTAGGAAATTTCTTTATTGATAAGTAAAAAATACCATCGTAACTTGTAGTTGTTCCTTTTGATGTATTTGTAATTGTAACATTCGTATTTGAAATAGGAGAACCTGAACTATCTGTTATAATTCCTTTTATTATGGTTCTACTTTGTGATATTCCTAAAAATGAAATACTGATTAAAATAATACAAATAACGAGACGCTTCATTTCTGTTTTGTTGCCTGATTTATAATCAGTTTTCTAAACCAATCTATTTAAAAGTATTAATAATTAATTTGATTTTCGACTAGGGTTGAAGGTTTTAGTGAAACGTTTATTTAACGGTAGAATAAAACAAGTTAATGGTGTTTAATCTGAAAAAGAGAGATTAAAACTTATAATTGGAGGGTTTTAGTTTGGAAGGATTGATCTATGCCTCAAAATGTTTTAAAAAACATTATAAAATCGAAAATCGGTACTACCTTTAGTAGAGAACATAATATAGCTAACGAAAATGCTTTTCATAAATATTGGATGTTTATGGTGAAGTATTTTAACGAATTTTTTGTCTTAAAAAAAACAACGTTGAGTTTTTATGTCACTCTGAGCTGAGCCGAAGAGTTGATAAAGTGATAAACCAATGTTTTTTTAGAAAAAGGATTTAATCTAAAGTTTTTTCGCCATCGCTCTTATAAAGTATGCGCAGAATTGGGTTTTGAATGAGTTCGTTTAATGACTGTGCTATGATTTTATATACAGTGTTATGCTTTCTTTTTATTTAGTCTGTATTTTTTAAGTTTCAATAGCTCAATTCTTATATTCCTAATTATCAAAATAAAAATCCACTTAAAGAGTTTTTTTAGAGGGAAAGTTTAGTATTTTCTTCTAATTAAGGTTCTTAATATTAGTGGTTTTTCATGAAGTTATTGAGTGCCCGCATGGTTTTTAGTGACCAACCTTTTTGGATAATGTTTTTTATGAAACCGGGTATGCTACCACCTGGATCAACTTGGACCATTACCTCAAGATGTGTTTCTTTTTCACTTACTTGATCAAGAGTAAAGACGCAGGTTGGCAATACTCCCCGAACTAGATCAGATTTCACCGGGTAGTCAGGGTGTTCTATAGAGGTTACTTTGATTACTGTTCTGTTCTTTTGTTGATGCAACGATTTCTCTAATGTCTGCTCAAATACATAATCACGGTTGCTAACCGGCCACGCCAAATCATAGGCTTCATAGCTCAACCATTTGCCTTCATCGGGGGTACCTGCAATAAGAATATCTTCTGCTATACGCTCTACCCATTTCATGCGAGCCTCGGGGTCGCAAACTGCATTTGATATTTCATCTACACCATAGGCCAAAGTACTGGTGCCGCGAAACATTCTTATTTCTCCCGGTATATCCTTACTTTCTGTAATTGCCCTCGGGCTAACCGGAAGTCTCGGTTCTAGTGGTTTCTCATCTATCTTTATCCAATTGATTTCTTTCATATAAAAGTATATTATTCTGTTTAATTAAGCATAACGTTCTTGTTAGAAACGGTTCAATGTTTTTTACATGTTGTTAAACGAAATTATCATTTTTTAAGGAGAAAGTCAAGTCTTTGAAGTCTACTGCTCCAAAGCAAAATCGATGTAAGTATAAAAATCTGTTGGGTGATGGTTATGTAAATCGGGGCCTCTTTTATGACCAAGCCTCACGATTATAATTTCCTTTTCAGGAATCATAATGATGAACTGACCTAAGATTCCTCTAGAGTAAAAGACTTCAAGTCCCTTGTAGTTATTCATCCACATTTGGTATCCATAAAAATCTACAGGAATTCCATCTCTATCTTTTAAATAAAAGGCTGGAGTTGAGGAGGCTTTTACATAGGCTTCACTAATTATACGATGTTTGTTCCATAGGCCTTTATTGAGATACAGTTGTCCAATTCTTGCAAAATCTCTAGCGTTTGAGTAAAAACAGCAATACGCTTTTTCTCGTCCATATTTTTTATCTAAACTCCATAAAGCAGGGTTTTTAGCACCAATTGGTTGCCATACTTTTTTACTCATGTAGTCAGAAATTGTAGTTCCTGTTACTTCTTCCAAAATGAGTGAAAGAATAATGGTATTACCTCCCAAGTATACCCAGTTTTTCCCTGGAACTTCAGATACAGAGTAGTCATCATTTAACTCTTTAATATCTGTTCCGTAATATGCTTTTGCCATATGACCGAATGGACTGTTGTAACTTTCATCAAAGTTGATCCCCGAACTCATTGTTAAGAGGTGTTTAATAGTTAGTTCTGGGGTTTCCTTATATTGTGGTAAATAATCAGATACAGGATCATCAACACTGTTTATTTTGCCTTCATCAATAGCAATACCTATTAATAGACCAATAAATGTTTTTGCCATTGAAAAAGAATTGGTTTTAGAATTCTCATTGTAAATCCCCCAATATTTTTCATATATGATTTTATCACTTTTTACAATTAAGAAAGCGGCAGGATCAAATGATTCTATTTCAGATAGTAATTCTTTGTTTTCTGTTTCGTTGTAATTGTTGTCAAATACCCAAGGTTGTTGATTGCCTACTTCAACAGACCTACTTTCAAAAAAAGCATGTTCATCTATAGTTGGGCCACTATTTCCTATTAAATAAGTAGAAGATATTCCTTTAAATAAATGAGAGTTTCCTGATATAATAGCTAATAAATAAGCCACTACTAGTGTTGCAATAATTATTAGTAGTGTCTTCTTTAGTATTTTCATTGAATCAGATAAATTCAGCCTTAAAAAGCTGAGCGAAGTGTTTCTTTAATTTTTGTTTTACTTCCTCTACGTCAACTTCTCGGTTTAGTTCCTTCTGAAGAGAAGTAACTTGTTTATCGGCAATACCACAAGGAACAATATTGTTGAAGTAATCCAAATCAGCATTTACATTAAATGCAAAGCCATGCATGGTTACCCATCTACTACAGCGAACTCCCATAGCAGAAATCTTACGTGCTTTAAGTGGATTGTCAGAATCTAACCAAACTCCAGTAAAGCCTTCAGATCGTCCGGCTTCTATACCATATTCGGCAAGTGTTAGGATAATCATTTCTTCTAAAAAACGAAGGTATTTGTGAATGTCGGTAAAGAATTTGTCTAAATCCAAGATGGGATATCCAACAATCTGTCCTGGGCCATGGTAGGTAATATCACCGCCTCTATTTATTTTGTAATAAGTAGCTCCTTTTTGCTTTAACAAAGCCTCTGAAAGTAATAAATGACTTTCATCTCCACTTTTTCCTAGAGTGTAAACATGAGGATGCTCACAAAATATAAGATGGTTTTTGGTTTCTGTTATTGTTTTTTCAGCTCGTCTATTCTCAATTTTAGCATTAACATTCGCTCTAAAAATCTCCTCTTGAAAATCCCAAGCTTCTTTGTAATCTATTAATCCTAAATCTTGGAAGTGAATATTTTTCATCTGTAACGTTTTTGCTCGATTTGTGTAAAATTGCAGAGCAATTCTGTAAATCAATTACGAGATTGCTTCGTGCTTTGCAAAAAAAAACGGATGCACTATATTTTAGCCAACTCACCTTTTAAGTAAGTAATTACATCAACTTCAGTAATGTCAACACCATTTTTCATTCCTAAAAAGTAAGAAATCCAATCTCCTAAATGAATTAGATAGAGTGATTTTTCTAACTGAGAATTTCCTTTAGAATATATTTCTAGAATTGTTGAGGTGTATTTTTCAAAAATAGTTTTGTTAACTTCCATTCTTTTTTGAGTTCGGAAATAATCATCCTCATTTCTCAAAATAACAACCGCTAAATCTTCGTTTTTTGTTCTCCAACCAACTAATTCGTTATGGTTCATTTCTGGTATCACATGATGCCAACAAAGCATTTTAGCGTTTTCGTTTATTTGTTGTCTAAATCTAACAGCAACACCTTCATAGTTTGCATCAGCATAAATTACAGGAATTTTACCAACTAATTTTTCAGTAATTGCTTTAGCTTCATTGATTATGTTTTTTTCTTCTGAATTAATTGTAGAAACAGCATTATTAAATTGATCAACACAATTATTACGAATTACTTTGTAGTGATTTAACATATAAAATAACGTAGGAAAAGCCAATCCAAAAGCTGCTCTTGGAGGGTTTCCTCCAGGAATTACAATATGGTTGTATTTTTTCGATTTGGCTATTTCTTCTAACTTTCCGCCAGAAGTAATACACGCTATAGCAGCTCCTTTTGCTTCAGCTTGTTCTAACATTTCTAAACTTTCTTCAGTATTACCTGAATAAGAACAGCAAATAACTAAAGTGTTTTCATTTACAAAAGCTGGAATTTTATAGTCTTTGTTAATTGTAATAGGACAATTTGCATCCTGAGCAACAACTTGAGCAATAATAGTTCCGCCAATACCAGAGCCACCAAGTCCACAAATTAACACGTTCTCTACCTTTCTAGAGAAAGCTGAAAGCATTGTAGATTCACTAATTTTTATAGACTCTGTAATGTGTTTTGTGAAATGTTCAATTAATCCTTTCATCAGTAATTATTAGTTTAGGAACGTAAAAATAAGAAAATAGATGGAAATATTTCAATAGAAATATAGCAGTTATAGAGCTTATAAATAATTATCAGCCGAAATTTTCGGTTATATTTGTTTCTTGGAATCTTTAAAGGTGAAAATATTAGTTATTCGATTTAGTTCAATTGGAGATATTGTGTTAACAACTCCTATTTTAAGATGTTTAAAAGAGCAGTTAAAAGGTAATGTGGAGCTTCATTTTTTAACAAAGAAGCAATACATTAAAGTGTTATTGCATAACCCGTACATTTCTAAAATTTATACAATAGAAAAAAGTACCAATGAAGTTATTGAGGATTTGAAACTTGAAAAATTTGATTATATAGTTGATTTACATAAGAATCTTCGCTCAAGAAGAGTTATTAGAACACTTAAAGTATTGTCTTTTAGTTTTGATAAACTCAACATAGAAAAATGGTTATTGACTAATTTTAAAATTAACAGATTACCAAAAATTCATATTGTAGATCGATATTTTAGAGCAGTTAAATCTTTCGGTATTTTAAATGACGAAAAAGGGTTAGATTATTTTATAGCCTCGGATGATAGGGTGGATATTTCTGATTTGCCAGATACTTATCAAAATGGGTATGTTGCTATAGCAATTGGAGGTCAGCATGAAGGGAAAAAGTTGCCGAAAAATAAATTAATTGAAACATGTAAAAAGATTAAATATCCTATTGTTTTGCTTGGAGGAAAGGAGGATCACTCTGTTGGAGAAGCAATAGTAAATGAAGCAGATGGGCATATATTTAATGCTTGTGGAAAATTTTCAATTAACGAATCTGCATCATTATTAGAGCAGTCAAACTGCGTGGTTACGCATGATACAGGGTTGATGCATATTGCTGCAGCCTTTAAGAAAAAAGTTGTTTCAATATGGG
>CEWR01293268.1_pt1 | contig 15780 bp, 16 predicted proteins | sample 356321 | NCBI WGS metagenome assembly CEWR01 (sample SAMEA2621551, study PRJEB7988) | marine metagenome | biome: marine biome (ENVO:00000447); feature: mesopelagic zone (ENVO:00000213); material: "saline water (ENVO:00002010), including plankton (ENVO:xxxxxxxx)" | depth 790 m
TCACGTCTCTTTTTCGATTCTAAAAGTTGTTTTTCAAAATGCTCTTCTAAATTGTAAATTCCAAAATTTACACCATTTATATTAACGGGTAAAAACTCATACTTAGTAGTTAGTAAATCCTCTTTTTTACATATTTGATGGATAACCCATTCATTCAAAAAACTCCTAACTTCTGGAGCTTGAATTGAAAAAGATTTTAACCCTAAAAAGGCTTGTTTATTTTTAACTTTAATTCGATAAGACCATTTGTATCCGGTTAAATGATCTGTCCAATCTCCCTTTAGTCGTAGGGAAATTCGGTAATTTTTATTGTTGTAGCTGAGTGTGCCAATAAACTCTTGTTTCAGTTCTTTTGAAATAACTTCTTGTTTCAGTGCTTGGTCTCTAAAATCAATTAAAGCAGCATAATCTTGATCTAGTAATTGGATTTTTATTTGATTAATCGTGTCTGTAACAATTTCTGTGTTACGTTTTAGCTTGAGGCGGGTTATTTTTAAATCATCAAAATAGGCAAGTTCTCCTTCCTTATTTCTATTGTATATATGTACTTTTAAAGTTATAGTTGTGTCAATATTAAATGGGAGTTGTACATTAAAAGAAAGGAGTTCCCATCCATTAGCGTCTTTTTTCCCATAACTAACTTGTTGAGATTTTTTGATAGACCCATCTGATGAAACTAAAGTAACTCCACCAACATTATTAGTGCTTTTTCTGAAAACAGATACTTTAAATATTTCACCTGGTTTTAAATCTGTAATAGTACAAATCATTCCATTTGGATGGGATAAATCAGCCAAACAGGATTGCCCTCCAGAATAAGCCTCATCATCAGTGACTCCTTTTGCCTCTTTAAAAACATTACCATTAGATATAAATTGATCCTTGAGAATACTTAGGTTCTCTGCGTCACAAAAAAATACGTTGGGGTCAGCTTTTTCAGTTTCAGAACAATTTTGAAGTGATATTCCTATAATTAATAGGAAAAAGTAAAGAGTTTTATTCATTTGTATTGATGCGATTATTGTATTTTACAAAGTAAAGGTATAATAATTATTTATTGTAAATTTTGAGATGAAAAATGAAGGGTTTTTGGGTGGAGATTAATTGCTGTTTTGTATGGTGATGAAATGGGTTTAAGTAATAATGTCACATTAATAGCTAGTGGTATAGGAGGTTTAGTTCGCAATCATTTTATTATTTCCGATGTATCTTCATGTAAAACTATTGATTCATTTAAACGGAGATAATATAAATCTATTAGTTAATTTAAAGGATTAAGTGTTAGAATAGTTGCTTAAACTAATTGAAAAAAAGACTATTATAATTACATTTGTTTAACAAAATAGATATTATGGAAACAGCAGAAATAAAAGATATAGCATTAAAACAAAAGCACATCGATTTAGGTGCTAAGATGGTTGAGTTTGCAGGTTTTAATATGCCTTTACAATATACAGGATTAACCGATGAGCATTTAAATGTTAGAAATAATGTGGGTGTTTTTGATGTTTCTCATATGGGTGAATTTATGGTGACTGGCGAAGGAGCTTTGGATTTGATTCAAAGAATTACTTCTAATGATGCTTCAAAATTAACTGTAGGGAAAGTTCAATATTCTTGTTTTCCCAATGAAGATGGTGGAATTGTAGATGATTTATTGGTATACATGCTAGGAGAGCAAGAGTATATGTTGGTTGTGAATGGAGCTAATTTAGATAAGGATTGGGCTTGGGTTAATAAACACAACACGACTAATGTTTCTATTGTTGATCAATCAAGCAATATGTCATTATTGGCTGTGCAAGGACCAAATGCACTTAAAATGTTACAACCATTAACTAAGGTGGATTTAGATATGGTTTATTACACAGTGCAAAAAGGAATTTTTGCTGGTGTAGATAATGTAATTATTTCTACAACAGGATATACTGGAGCAGGTGGATTTGAAGTTTATTTTGATAATAAAGATGCTGATGTAATTTGGAATGCGATACAAGAAGCAGGAAAAGCAGTAGACATGAAAATGGCAGGATTAGCAGCAAGAGATACATTAAGATTAGAAATGGGTTTCTGTTTATATGGAAACGATATAAATGATACAACTTCGCCATTAGAAGCTGGATTAGGCTGGATTACAAAATTTACTAAAGATTTTGTTAATTCTGATAACTTAAAAGCTCAAAAAGAAGCAGGTGTAACTAAGAAATTAGTTGGATTTGAATTGTTAGAAAGAGGTATCCCTCGTCATGACTACGAGATTGTTGATGCTGATGGGAATAACATTGGAATAGTAACATCTGGAACAATGGGACCTTCTGTAGGTAAAGCAATAGGAATGGGTTATGTAACTAAAGAATACTCAAAAGTAGATGCTGAAATTTACATTGCCATTAGAAATAAAAAGATTAAAGCTCAAGTGGTAAAAATGCCATTTTATAAAGGATAATATTAATGCATTAATGAGCTGATTAAGCAACTATAAGGTTGCTTAATCAGCTCATTGTTTTATTTAGTAATTAGTAAACATGAGCGAAGAATCATCAGGGAATTCAAAAAAAGTTGAGGTAGTTCTTTCCCCAGCACTTTTTCCAGCGTATTTTGAGAGTACCGATTGTACAGTAGTTGTAATAGATGTTTTTAGAGCCACATCAGCTATTTGTGCTGCTTTTGAAAGTGGCGTAGCAGGTGTAATTCCTGTAGCTAATTTAGAGGCTGCAATTAGATACAAATCTGAAGGATATTCTGTTGGCGCAGAAAGAAACGCTGAGGTTGTTGATGGGTTTGACTTTGGAAATTCACCATTAGGTTTTAAGGGCGGTAAATTTAAAGGAGAAACAATTGTTTTAACTACCACTAATGGAACTAAAGCTGTAGATGTTGCTAAATCTGCATCAAATGTTGTTATAGGATCTTTTGCTAACTTATCTGCAATTTGCGACTATATTGAGAAGGCTGATAAGGATGTTTTACTGTTTTGTGCAGGCTGGAAAGATCGATTTAACTTGGAGGATACTTTGTTTGCTGGTGCGGTTGCTAAAAAAATAACTCAAAACTTACGGTTCCAAAACATTTCAGATTCTACAATTGCAGCTATGAATATGTATGATGCTGCAAAAGATGATATGTATGGCTTCTTAGGGGATTCGTCTCACAGAAAGAGGTTGAGCCGTTTAAATATGGAAGAGGATGTTATTTATTGTTTAACTTTAGACCAAACTGACATTGTTCCAGTATTAAAAGGAAATGTTCTAGTAAGTAATAAAACATAATTTGAAATTCATTTCCAAATATATTCTAAGTTTAGCGCTTATCATTTTTGCGGTTTCTTTTTTTCAAGAAACGGCTACTTCATGGGGTTTTTTCGGACATAAAAAGATTAACCGAATGGCGGTATTTACTTTGCCTCCAGAAATGATTAAATTTTATAAGAAGAATATTGAGTATTTAACTGAACATGCAGTTGATCCCGATAAAAGAAGGTATGCTATAGAAGGCGAAGCTCCAAGACATTATATAGATATTGATCATTACGTACATTCGGGAGAAGATCCGTTTGAGGTCGTTCCTAAAAAATGGTATGATGCCGTTGATAAATTTTCGGAAGATACATTACAGGCATACGGAATTGTTCCATGGCATGTAAATGTTATGGTTATGCGCTTAACAAAGGCATTTGAAGCCAAAGATGTAGATCGTATTTTGAGTGTTTCTGCAGATTTAGGACATTATATTGGAGATTCTCATGTGCCACTCCACACCACAGAAAATTATAACGGTCAGCTAACAGGGCAACGTGGAATACACGGTTTTTGGGAATCTCGTTTGCCAGAATTAAAGGCAATGGATTATGATTTTTTTGTGGGTAGAGCAGAGTATGTTGAAGATATTTTAGCAGATGAATGGGAGACGGTTCAAGAGAGTTTTAGTGCAAAAGATTCAGTTTTGGACTTAGAACGTAAATTAAATAATGAGTTTCCAACAGATCAAAAATATTCGCACGAAAATAGAGGTGCTAGCTTAATAAAAACCTATTCTGAAGAATATTCTACGGCTTATCATAATATGATGAATGGGATGGTAGAACGGAGGTTAACCAGTTCAATTATTACTGTTGGTAGTTATTGGTATACGGCTTGGGTTAATGCAGGACAACCCGATTTAAATGAATTGCTAGAAAGAGGGCCTTCCAAAAAACTGGAAAAAGAAAATTTAGAGTTAGATAAGAGTTATAGAAGTTCAAAAATAAAGGGTAGAGAACATAGCGATTAAAAGCCTTTATTCTCAAAACCTGATTTTACTCATTTTTTTTATTGCCTTTCAGATTGAAATTCGTGAATTAATTTAACTTCATGTATATTCGATTTAAACTTTTTATTAAAATTATTTTTTACCACAAGCCTATTGTCTGGCCTATCTTAGAAACCATTAAAGGATTGGTTTATGCACTAAAATACTTTTATTACTACAAAGTTTTAAAAGGAGAGAAGGGTATGAGCATTAAGGAGGTAAACATTGAGTTTAGTAGTCAATGTAACTTAAGATGTCAATTTTGTTCCTTAGATCACTTAAAACCGAAACACTTAATTACTCCAGAAATTATGGAGAAATTTTTAGTTGGTTTTGTAAACGATAAGAGATACAAGAGTATAAAAAGAATTAATCTTTATAACGGAGGCGAGGTATTGTTACATCCAAAAAGGTTAGAAATGTTAGCCGTTTTAAAGCAGTATAAAGATTTAGCAAAACAGCAAGGTAAACATTTTCCTGAGGTACACATGTTAACCAATACTGTGCTGCTTCGCCCGAAGTTGGCAGAACAAATAATTGAATTAGATGTAGTTGATTTGTTAGGAGTTAGTTTTGATGGCGGAAATCCTGAAGCATTTGAAGAGATGAGAACGAATGCGAAGTGGGATGTTTTTTATGAGAACGTAAAAGCTTTTGATCGTATTAGAAAAGAGAAAAAAAGTAACGTTAAAATGTCTGCTATTTAATGTATTCCAAGTGATAAGCCAAGAAGATTAGATTGGATGCATCCGCAATTTCAAGAAGTATATAAGTTGTTAGATTGGTACGAATTAAGACGTCTATATAATTGGGCAGGAGACATTGAAGAGTTTAAAGTTCCAGAAAAAAAGCATAAAATTGGATGTTCCTTGTTAATGGAGCAAATGGTACTGTTGCCAAATGGGGACGTTACTATTTGTTGTAACGACTTAAATTCTAAATCGGTTATCGGTAATGTTTTTAAAACCGATTTTATGGACATCTATAACTGTGAGCAGCGAGTTAGATATCTAAAACTACACTTACAAGGCAATAAGGATCAGATTCAGTTGTGTAAGAATTGTGAAACTTTTTAGAGAGACTAAAGCGTTTAAAAAAGAGCATTTAAGGTTTAGTTAAAACCTTAAATGCGCTAATGCTTCAAATTTTACTATTGCAATTTTACTTCCTTTTATCGTTATTAGTTTTTCTTCTTTAAAGTCAGAAAGTGTTCTAATTACTGTTTCAGGAGAAGTTCCAACCATACTTGCTAATTCATTCCTACTGATTGAAATGGCAAAGTTTTCGTTGGTATTTTTACTGTATTTTTTCTGTAGTTCAACTAACGCATCTGCCACTCTTTTTCTTACAGAATCATACGCTAAATTTAATAGCTTTTCCTCTTTCTCAAGCACATTGTGTGCAAGCATTTTTATAAAACTATTAGAAATATCCCTGTTTTTAAATAACAATTCGGTAAAATCTTCCTTCGGAATTTTAAAAATTTCTGTTTCTTCCATTGCCTCCGCAGATTCCTTATAGTCGCTTCCTTCTAGTATGGATAAGTAACCAATAAAATCTCCAGGGCCATATAAATCAACACTGTATTCTTTTGCAGCCTCATTTATTTTATAAGTTCTTACTTTTCCAGAGCTTACAAAATAAATTGCATTAGCAAAATCACCTTCGTAAAAAATAATTTCTTTCTTCTTGTATATTCTTACCTTTCTGTTTTCAGAAAGCTTATTAAGCTCTTCTATCCCTTTTGCTTCATCTATAAAAGTCGTAAGGCCCTGAAGGCTTTGTTCGTAACCAGCTTTAAAGAGTTCATTTCGTTCCAATCTACTCTCTATTACACTAAGCAATTCCATTTCTTCAAAAGGCTTTGTAATGTAATCATCAGCACCTAGATTCATTCCTTTTCTGAATTCTTGTTTTTCAGCTTTAGCTGTTAAAAAAACAAAAGGGATAGCGCAAGTATTTGGGTCTTTACTCAGAATGTATAAAACACCATAACCATCCATTTCTGGCATCATTATATCACAGATAATTAAATCTGGTTGATGTTCTTTTGCCTTTGATACTCCATCTTTTCCATCAATAGCTGTTATTACTTTGTAGCTTGCTAGCTCCATAATTTCAGCAGTATTCTCTCTCATCTCGAGATTGTCTTCTATTAATAATATTGTTTTACTCATATTAATATATTTGGAATTTTAATTGTAAATGTTGACCCTTTTAATTCTTCACTTTCAAATGAAATGTCACCACTGATTAGAGATAAATATTTTTTCACAATGGTTAGCCCTAAACCGGTACCTTCAATATTAGTTACATTGCCTGCTCTAAAGAAACGACTGTTAAATAGTTTTTCTTGTTCTTTTTTAGGAATACCTATTCCTTTATCTTTAACGTCAATTTGAACCCCTTCTTCTAGTCTGTTTATTGATAGTGTAATGTTACTGTCTTTGGGAGAGTATTTGCTTGCGTTAGATAATAAATTTATTAAGATATTTTTAACCACATTCCTATCCGAAACAACCATTTTTTCTTTTGGAATACTATTTTCTATAATGATTTTTTGATCTTGCTTTAAGAAATATTTCATTTCATCTACGGCTTCTTGTATTAATTCAAAAAGTGAGAAATCGGATTCTGTTAGTTGAATTTTTCCATCTTCCAATTTATCTATAGATAAAAAGTCATTTAAAATAATGGTTAAATTCTTTACGGATGATTGTATTCTGTTGATGTGTTTTTCTCGTTTAGCTTGATCAACTTCAGTAACGTATTTTCCGGCCAATGAAGCAGAAGACATTATTGTGCTCAAAGGAGTTCTAAACTCATGAGAAGCCATAGAAACGAAGCGTGATTTCATTTCATTCAATTCAATTTCTCTGGACAGGTTGTTTTGTAGTTTTTGTTGTGCTAAAATAGAATCGGTAATATTTTTTTCAATAAATAGAACTTGCTCTATCTGTCGGCTGTGCGTTTTAAGTGGCACAGCATTTACTACGTAAAATTCACCAGCCTCTTCATATTCAAAAGAGAGTGCTTTGCCTTCAAATACTTTTGCTAATTTGTTTTTTATTAGCGTTTCTTTTTTTCCTTTATATCTAACCGTGTATTTTTTTCCGATCAACTGTTGGCTTGTAAGACCAATTCTGTCTAGTTCTTGCCCTTCAGTAAATACATATGTAAGCTCTTTATCAAAAACAGAGATTATTCCTCTAGGGAAGTTTCTAGAAATTAAATCATAAAGTTTTTTACTTTTTTCTAATTCTAACGTTCGTTCTGTTACTTTTTCTGAAAGAGTTTTATTGAGTTCTTTTAATTTCGCACTTGATTCAACTCGTTCTGTAATGTCAGTTACTATCGCTGTAATTTTTGTCTCGCCTTTTACCTTACTATAACTTAGTCCTATTTCTACAGAAAATTCTGAACCATCCTTTCTTTTAGCTAGCAAATCTAAGTCGCCACCCATCCTTCTTTTTTTTGGGTCGTGAGAATAGTCTTGCCGCTGTTTTACGTGGTTGGCCTTAGCACTTGTAGGAACTAATATTTCTATTCGTTGACCTATAAGTTCATCTTTTTTGTAGCCAAAAAGTTCCAAGAGGCTCGGGTTAACTTCTTCGATTAGTCCTCGATTGTTAGTTACTAACATCCCTTCTCCAGAATTTTCAAAAAGGTGCTTGTAAATATCTTGTTCAGAATCCATTATCCAAAAATAATTTTTAATTCTTTAAAGGGTCATGAAAAAATAACTCTTTATGCAAAACCTGATGAATATCATTTTTAATCCTGTTATCCCCGAGTTTATTTATGCCTTTTTTTTGTAATTTTTGTAAAATAATTTTTACTATTTTGACTAAAGCGAATATTTATAATTTAAAAGAATTGGATGATGCCCTTCAAATTAGGAAGGAGTGCACATCTTATAGTCAACTTTTAAATTCGATAAGATTTAATTTTAAAGAGATAGAGCATCTATGCTTTTGGGATGCTGATAATTATTCTAAAATTAATATTGGAAATGGCTCTAATTACGAACTGGTCTTAATTTGTTGGGAGAATAATCAATCTTCTTCAATCCATAATCATGAAGGATGTGAGGCAATTACGTATGTGTTAAAAGGAGAGCTTACTGAAGAAGTTTTTGACGGAAATATTGGCGGTACTCAACCTGAAAAGACTATAATCCTTGCTAGAAGAGATATTTCATCTCTAATTGATAGAAAAGAAAAAAGACATCGACTTACAAATTCATATAGTGGCAGATCAGTAAGCTTACATTTGTATATTAAGTAATAACCTTACAGTTGCAGGTTATTATTGTGTTCTTTCTTCTGGTAAAATTAAGACTGGAAGTTTAGCATGTTTTACTAAAGATTTAGCAATGCTTTTGTGAAATAATCCTTCCCAAAAACTTCTTTGATGAGCTACGACTACTAGTAAATCAAAATCTTTATTTTCTATATATTCCAAGATACCTTCTTCTATGTTCTCACTTTCTTTAAAATGAAAAGGATGGTATTGGGAATCAAATTTACTATCAAAGTCGGCAGCTTTTAAACGCTTTATTTTGTGTTTAGCTTGATCCGCTTCATTTACAATAAAAAGGAAATCAATAGTTGAGTAAGTCTCTACAGCAAAATCTTTTAGCACGTCAAATACTTTTTCTTCACCTGAATCCATAAGATCATTGGCCGCAACAATATGTTTTGGAAAATTAATATTTGCTTCCTTTGGAATTGTTATCATAGGAACATTTACATTGCTAACTAGAGCAGAAGCATTACTTCCCAGCATGTTTTCAATTGCGCCTGAAGCGCCTGTTGTTCCTAAAACAATTAAATCAACTTCATTTTTCTCACTTATTCGTCTTACAGAATCTACCAATAATCCAGACATACATAAAGTACTCACTTTGATATTGGAGTAATTTGAATTAACGTATTCTAATTGTAATTTCATTGCTTTTTCAGACTCTTCAATAGCAATTTTGTCAATATTAACTAGTGTTCCAGCGCTAGCTCCAGAATATGGGATGTGGAAAGTGTTTAATAAAATGATCTCAGCTTCAATTAATTGAGCGAGTTGGATAGCGTAGTCTCTAGCCTTGTTTGCAGTGTCCGAAAAATCAGTAGGAACCAGTATCTTTTTCATGGGGAATATTTTAGTCTGTTAAATTTTATATACTCACAATAACCTGTGGGTTTCGTTACTATAGATTTACGTTGAAAGTAGGGTAATAGTTACTGATAGAAATCAAGTGTTAAGCTGACTTTAATCAGGAACGATTAATTTATCTGGGATTAATTTTGTAAAATAAATTTATTCTTTAGTAATAAAAGATACAGTTGCCTTTTATTGTTTTGCTTATAGGATTGGTGCTTTAATTAAAATAATTATCTATGAATAATATAGAAAAAAAGACGGTTGCGGAAATCGTAACAGAAAACATTAAAACAGCAGACATTTTTAAGCAGAATGGTATCGATTTTTGTTGTGGAGGAAATGTGAAAGTTCAGGAAATTTGTAAACAGAAAGGGGTTGGTTTTAGTCAACTGAAAGATGAAATTGAGAAGCTTGGTATAACAACCTCTGCAAGTCATGATTTTAAGTCGTGGGATTTAGATTTTTTAGCGGATTACATTGTAAACACACATCATAAATATGTTGTCGATGCAAACAAAATAATTATTGAGTATTCTGATAAAGTGGCAAGTGTACACGGAAATCATTATAATGAAGTGGTTGAAATCAATAAATTATTTCACTTACTGGTTATTGATTTAACATCTTATATGCAAAAAGAGGAGCAGATTTTGTTTCCTTACATTAAGGAGATGGTTGCAGCGGCAAAAAATAATCAAAATTTATCTGCGCCACATTTTCAAACAGTGAAAAATCCAATAGGGATGATGGAGCATGAACATGATGAAGCAGGAGATATCATTATGGAAATTGCAAAATTGAGTAATAACTTTACACCGCCTGAGGAAGCTTGCAACACATTTAGAGCATTGTATGCTAGATTAGAAGAGTTTCAGAATGATTTATTCCAGCATATTCACTTAGAAAACAACATATTATTTCCTGAGGCTATAGCTTTAGACACAGAATTGATGTGAATTTACATTATTAATTATCTAATACAATAAATATGAAAAAGAGAACATTTTTGGCAATTACAGCATCATTTGTATTTACTGTAACAATTATTTCTTGTGGTTCAGATTCTGCAAAAGGTAGTGAAAGTCATACTACAGAATCAGTTAAGGAAGTTGCAGGGGCTGTAGAGGAAGCAGCAGTATCTATTGATGGTGCTGAGTTATTTACCTCAAGTGGATGTGTAGCTTGTCATCAGACAGAAGTAAAAACAGTAGGACCTGCAATTACAGGAATTAAAGAAGCTTATAGTGGCAATGCCGATGGATTAACTGCTTTTTTGAAAGGAGAAGCTGATGCAATTGTTGATGTAGCGATGGCTGCAGTAATGGCTCCACAAATAGAAACGACAAAAGCAATGACTATTGATGAAAGAGCTGCTATTATTGAGTACCTTTTAAATTAATTATAGCGCATAATGCCAATATTGATTCCAAAGTTGGAATTAAAGAAATTGCTAGGGCATTAAATCTTCCTAGTTATTATTTAGGGGAAACTCGTCATTATATTCATTATGTGGTAACAGAATATGGTATAACCGATTAATATGGTAATACCATTAAAGACAAAATAAAATCTATGGTCGATATTACGCATTCAAACCAACAAGAAGGTCTTGAAAGATCTTATTCTGACCCAAATGTTTAAACCTTAGAAATTACTTTTCTTCGTGTTTAGCGTCTTTTAAAATTCTAAAAATGTGTAGTAGAGCAGGAAATAAAGCATCCATTGTTTCTGCTGCGCCTTTTGTTGATCCTGGCACTCCCATTAATAAAGTTTGACCTTTAACACCAGCAATACTTCTGCTTAACATAGAGTATGGTGTTCTGTCTTGTCCGTAATTACGAGCAGCTTCCATAATTCCAGGAATTTCTCTGTCAATTAAAGGTTTTAACGCTTCAGGAGTAACATCTCTAGATGATAAGCCTGTTCCTCCAGTAAAGATAACCATGTTGGCTCCTTGTTCTGTATAGGCTAATGCTTTGGCTTGTATCTCTTCAACTTCATCAGGAATAATAATGTAATCCATTATTGAAACGCCACTTTCTTTTAATTTTTTGATGATTTCTTTTCCAGCTTTATCTTCTTTTTGGCCTGCAGAAATAGTGTCAGAACAAACAACAACAGCAGCTTTTAAATCTGTTCTAAAACGATCTTTAAAATCAGATTTACCACCTTTTTTTTCTATTAATTTAATGTTGTGTATTTCAATTCCTTTATCAATAGGTTTTAACATGTCATACATGTTTAATGCAACAACACTAGCACCGTGCATTGCTTCAACTTCAACACCAGTTTTGTAAATAGTTTTTACAGTCATGGTAACCGTAATTTCTAAGCCATTTATAGTGTATTCAATTCCTGTATATTCAATAGGCATTGGATGACAATCGGCTAAGATATTAGCAGTTTGCTTAACTCCTAAAAGGCCTACAGCTCTACTCGTTGCAAAAACATCGCCCTTAGGAACGATTCCATTGTTTATTGCATCTATTGTTTCTTGTTTGCTTACCACTACAACTGCTTGTGCGGTTGCTATTCTTAGTGTACTTGCTTTAGCTGTTATATCTACCATTGATGATTGAATATTATTCTGTAATTACTTGTTCTCTTTCCAAACGTGGGCACCATCTTCAAACAATTCTTTGCCAAAAACAGGTGCTTTTTCTTTTATTGCTTCCGTTATATATCGAGTAGCATCAAATGCCATTGCTCTATGTTTTGAAGAAGTGAAAACAAATAAACATAATTCTCCAGATTTAACAATTCCTGTACTATGATAAATGTGACCACAAGTTAGATCGAACTTTTCAAAAGCTTCCTCTCTAATATCATCAAAAACTTTGTTAGCCATTTCTGCATAAGCGGAATAGTCAATGGCAATAACTTGTTTTCCATCAATCTCGTCTGCTCTTACTTGGCCTAAAAAAATATCATGTGCACCAATGTTTGTTTTTACTTGGTGGTGTGCTATTGATTTGGCAATCCTCTCAGGAGTAATAGGTCCTTCTACTAAGGAGTTTTTTATTTTTTTCTTGTCGCTCATTATTTCCAATTTATAATACCCTCTGTAAGGTTAATTAAATTTGTAAAGTTGTAGTCTTTTTCTAGCATTTCTATTGCAAAACGGCTTCTTACTCCATGCTGACAAATAACTACAACATCCTTTGTTTTTGAAATTCCACTTAGACCATTGTATAATTTATCTAAGGGAACACATAAAACATTTTCTTTGTTTAGTCGAGGTTTTTCCCAGTCTGCTCTCACATCAATTACCTGAAAATCTTTTGAAGCTGCGTACCATTTTGTTAGGTCCTCAATAGAAATATCATTTGTTGTTTCGTTTTTGGCTATCCCACAAAATAAATCATAATCCATTGTTTCAAAATTATAAGCAGCGCTTTTTACTTTTTGAATTTCGCTCTCAGATCTATTCACGTTTAATGTTAAAGATGAATTATCTAAAGCATTGTAGGTGAGTAGTTTTCCTGACAATGGAGTTCCAATTTCTAAGATAAGTTTTAATACTTCATTGGCTTGTTGAGTTCCAATTAAACCAGGTAAAACACCAATTACACCAACATCAGAACAGTTAGGAACACTTCCGGCTTTTGGAGGTTCAGGAAACAAACATCTGTAACTTGGACCTTTTTTATAATTAAAAACGGTTACTTGTCCTTCAAATTTATAGATGGCTCCATAAACTAGCGGTTTGTCGGTTATTAAACTAGCATCATTAATCAAATAACGAGTAGAAAAATTATCTGTGCCATCAACAATTATATCGTAAGCAGTAAAAATTGATAACGCATTTTGAGTAGTTAGTTTATCCGTGTAAACGTTAAAATTAACATTAGGATTTAACTGTTTTAAGCGCTGTTCGGCAGCTATTGCTTTGTTCGTTCCTATGTCATTTACTGTAAATAATACCTGACGCTGTAAGTTGGTTTCATCTACTTCATCAAAATCAATAATGCCAATAGTTCCAACTCCGGCAGCTGTTAAGTATTGAAGAATAGGACATCCTAATCCGCCAGCACCTACAACAATAACTTTTGCTGCTTTCAGTTTTTCTTGTCCCGATAAGCCCACCTGCTCAAGAGAGATGTGTCTGCTGTATCTATTTTTTTCGCTGTATGTAAGATTCATTATTTTTTATAAAAACATTTCTCTGATGTTGTAATCAAATCGAAGATTTGGACAAAACCTGCCCCTTTCAAAAGGGGATATCATTTCATTTAAATTCACAACTCAAAATTCAATATTTATAATTTCTTAACCTCCTGCAAAAGGTGGTAACAATGCTATTTCATCATTTTCTTTAAGCGTAATGTTTGTTGCAACAAGTGTTTGGTTGACTGCAAATTTATAATTTAAGTCCTTTAGTTTTGGATATTCCCCTTCTAATTTAAGTGTTAACAGATCCAAGTTTTCCACGAAAACGAAATCTTCTTCTGATTTATTGATAGCCTCTGCTATCATTCCAAAATATTTAAGTTTTAGCATCTTCTTTTGTGTTGATGTTATGGAAAACTTGTATGTTAATATGATTAGCGTCTATTATTTTATGGTTCATTTTATTGATAGCCACTTTAATTTTACGTTGATCATTTTCCAATTCCTGCTTAATGATGGGAATACATGCTGTATTGTAAACGCCAATTAACTGATGTGTTCGGTTATCTTTTTCTGGAATTACAACAGCATTATTTTCTGAATGAGAAAGTAGCAATTCAATCAGTTCTTTAGTAACGAAAGGTACATCACAACTTAATACTACGTTTTTTTCTGTAGTCGTGTTTTGCAAACCAGTCAGTATTCCTGCAAGAGGACCTTTGCCTTTAATGTAATCTTCAAAAACAGGGTAGCCAAATTTTTGATAAGCGTTATTATTCGAAATGAGAATGATATGATTAACTAAAGGCTTCGCAAGGTCAATAATGTGCTGAATCATTGGTTTTCCTTCAAAAAGCATTAAGCCTTTATCTTCGCCCATTCTAGAACTCTTTCCTCCGGCTAATATGATTGCTGTAACGCTCATTTAGTTTGGTAAAAGATGAACCTCAACCATTCCGTTTTGGTTGATTGCTGTAATTTCTGATGGGATATAAATTAAACAATTGGCTAATGAAAAAGCTTGTAAAGCATCAGAGCCTTGTCCCTCAAGAGGTGTTACTGTTTTAAAATCGGTTGTTGCTTTTAAGAAGTTGGCTCTGCCTGTTTTTTTGTTGTAGTTTTTGCTAATAGGTAAGCTAATTACGGGTAAATCAATTTGTGGATTTCCAATCATTAAGTTAATCGCCATAGAAACATATTCGTAAAAGCAATTTAACGCTGCTGCTGGATTTCCGGGCAATGCAAAAATAGAACTTGTTGCTGTTTGCCCCAAATATAAAGGCTTACCGGGTTTCTGTTTTATTTTATAAAAGACTTCTTTAACACCATTGTTCTCTAGCGCTTCTTTTACAAAATCATAATCGCCAACTGAAATACCGCCAGAAAGTAAAATTAGCGCATTGTTTTTTAATGCTTCAGCTATCATTTTTGAAGTCGCTTCTTTATTATCTTCAACAACAAAAATGCTTGGTTTAATGCCTTTTTTGTTAAGGGCAGCTTCAAGCATTACTGTGTTCGATTCGTAAATCTGACCTTCTTCTAACTCTTGGCCAGGTTTAACTAATTCGCTACCTGTAGCAATAATTACAGTCTTAGGTTGCGCATGTACTTTAATAGATGTTATTCCAAGAGTAGATAAAAATCCGATAGCACCTGCATTAATTGCTGTTCCTTTTTTTAGCGCTACACTTCCTTTTATAATTTGATTGCCTTTCAACCTGATGTTGCCACCAAACTTTAAACCTTCGTCTTTTATTACAAGCTTACCATCTTGTAGTTCTACCAACTCTTGCATAACAATGGTATCACATGATGCAGGAACTTTTGATCCAGTAAAAATTCGAACAGCTTCAGTTGAATTAATGTTTGCCGTTCTCGTATCACCAGCAGGTATTTCATCAACAATGTTTAGAGGTTGAGCAATATCTTCAAAACGAAAAGCATAACCATCCATTGCCGATTGATCAAATAGCGGAATAGAAACAGGAGCAATAATATCTTCAGCCAAATAGGAATGTTGAGCATCAATAACGCTGATGTCTATTATCTCTAATGGAGATACATTTTTGTTTACGAGTTCTTTGGCTTGTTTTACTGCTATCATTATTTTATAAAATACTCAAATAATTATCTACACGGATACCGTGTTACCCCCCAATACTTATCATTGCTCTGTTCTTCGTATTCTTTTCTTTATCAAAAAAGTCTTCATCAGAAATCATTCCT
>CEWR01068211.1_pt1 | contig 15712 bp, 13 predicted proteins | sample 356321 | NCBI WGS metagenome assembly CEWR01 (sample SAMEA2621551, study PRJEB7988) | marine metagenome | biome: marine biome (ENVO:00000447); feature: mesopelagic zone (ENVO:00000213); material: "saline water (ENVO:00002010), including plankton (ENVO:xxxxxxxx)" | depth 790 m
AGCAATAGGAAATGCTTTATCTTGATAGGCATGCGCCTCAAAACTGGAGTCTATAAACAAATGACGTGGAATTTCTCGAATTGCACTCAGTACATTATTGTCTGTAATTCCTTTTGCCTCTAATATAATAGCAAGCTGATTTCTAAGTCCTTGATGTTTTGCTGTATCTTTCAATTCTTGGTTGGTTTCTAAAGTCTAAAAATACTAATAAATCTAAATAGATTCTTATAAAATTGTATCTTTGTTTTTTCTAATTTTTTAAATTAGAAAACACGAAACTAACGTCTCTATAATTAAGATTCTTGAAGTAATATCTCTTTTATAAAATTGCTTCACTTTATTCTTAATGACAAAAAAAATACATTTATGCTAAAAGTTGGGGTTTTAGGTGCAGGTCATCTAGGAAAAATTCATCTTCGTTTATTACAAGAATCTAAAAAATATGAATTAATTGGTTTTTTTGACCCATATACAGAAAATGCACAAAAAGTAGCTATCGAATTTGGCTACAAACTGTTTAATTCTATTGATGAATTAATTGATGCTGTAGAAGTTGTTGACATTGTTACACCAACACTCTCTCATTTTGATTGTGCAAAAAAAGCCATCGAAAAAGGACGCCATATATTTGTTGAAAAACCAATTGCAAAGACTGTTTTAGAAGCTGAAACGATTCGAAACTTAGCAAAAAAACATCAAGTAAAAGGCCAGGTTGGACATGTAGAAAGGTTTAATCCTGCATTTATTGCAGCGAAAGGGATGATTAATAACCCAATGTTTATCGAAACTCATCGATTAGCAGAATTTAATCCAAGAGGAACAGATGTACCTGTCGTTTTAGATTTAATGATTCACGATATTGATATTATCCTTTCTGTAGTAAAATCTAAAGTTAAAAATGTACATGCAAGTGGAATATCCGTAATTTCTGAAACTCCAGATATTGCAAATGCAAGAATTGAGTTTGAAAATGGTTGTGTCGCTAATTTAACTGCAAGTAGAATTTCTATGAAAAATATGCGTAAAACGCGCTTTTTTCAAAAGGATGCCTATATTTCTGTGAACTTTTTAAGTAAAGAATCTGAAATTGTAAGAATTCAGGATGCACCAATAGAACCAGATGAGTTTGCAATGATTTTACAAAATGATGAAGGTGTTAAAAAGCAAATTTATTTTGAAAACCCTGAAGTAGTGAATAATAACGCTATTTTAGATGAACTAGAAACTTTTGCCGATGCAATTGTAAATAATACAACACCTATTGTTACTTTACATAATGGAACTGAAGCTTTAAGAATTGCACAATGGATTATTGACTGTTTTAAAACTGAAGAAAGTCTTTCGTCTTAAAATTTTAGTTGGCAAATAATACGTTAGAGATTAGACGGCATGTTTTATCTTTTTTATTTTTCAATAAAAAAGCGAGTAGTGAAACCTCGATAAACTCCAAAATTAATATTAAAAAAATAAAAAATATTCATGAAAAATATAGCTGTAATTGGTGCTGGAACTATGGGAAATGGAATTGCGCACACGTTTGCACAATTTGATTACAAAGTTCAATTGATTGATGTTTCTGAAGCTGCACTTGAAAAAGGGATGGCAACAATCACTAAGAATTTAGATAGAATGGTTGCTAAAGAAAAAATTTCTGAAGTTGAGAAACTAAAAACATTAAGTAATATTTCTACTTTTACTTCTATTAAAAATGGAGTTAAAAATACAAGTTTGGTTATTGAAGCGGCAACTGAAAATGCAGTTTTAAAAGCGAAAATTTTTAAAGAATTAGATGAAGTTTGTGATGGAGAAACTATTTTAGCTACTAATACATCTTCAATTTCTATTACGCAGATTGCTGCGGTTACAAACAGACCAGAAAAAGTAATTGGAATGCATTTTATGAATCCTGTGCCAATTATGAAATTGGTTGAAATCATTAGAGGCTATAACACTAGTGATGAAGTGATGCGCTTTACGGTTGACTTAAGCAAGAAAATCAATAAAATTCCTGTAGAAGTAAATGATTACCCTGGTTTCGTAGCCAACAGGATTTTAATGCCAATGATTAACGAATCTATTGAAACCTTGTACAATGGTGTTGCTGGTGTTGCAGAGATTGATACAGTTATGAAACTTGGAATGGCACACCCAATGGGACCTTTGCAATTGGCTGACTTTATTGGTTTAGATGTTTGTTTGTCTATTTTAAATGTAATGTATGACGGATTTAAGAACCCTAAATATGCACCTTGTCCTTTGTTAGTAAACATGGTAAATGCTGGTAAATTAGGGGTAAAATCAGGAGAGGGTTTTTATGATTATTCAGAAAACAGAAAAGCTGAAAAAGTGGCTAATATGTTTAGTTAACTGATAACCATGAAAAATAAATTTCTGAGTTTTATGTTGCTTTTTGTTGTACTACTTTCTTTTAGTCAAGAGAAAAAAAAGACTTCATTAAAACCATATAAAGTTGGTTTTTTATACAATTTTGGTGTCAATGAAAATTTTATTTTTAATGATGTAGATTATACGTATTCAACAAACACATACAAAACTCAAGCTTTTTATAAACTTGGAAGTTGGAAAAATATTGATATCGAAATGATTGTGCAACCTCAGATTCAGTTTTTAAAACATCAACTAATCAATGAGCAATTTGTAACCCCTGATCAAGAAAATTATCTTGAAAAAAGAACTGAATTCACAAAAGCTAAAACTTTGAATTTATATGGAGTGGAACTGGGTTTTGCTGCAAAGAAGAAAGTATCAGAAAAACTGGATATACAAGGAACAATAAGCTTAGGTTTTTCCTTTATTGATAAAAGAACAGAACGTTTGGCAAAAGGATTTACGTTCATAGAAAATTTTTCTTTAGGGTTTTCATATAAGACACTAAAAAATTGCTACTTGTATCTAGGAACTAACTTTGGACACGTTTCAAACTTGAATTTCCAAAAACCTAATGATGGGTATAATATTTTAGGTTTAGAGATTGGATATTCTTATATTTTAAATTAAATAAAAACGTCATTCTGGCTTGAATCCAGAATGACGTTTTCGTTTTAGTAATTTAGTCTTAATGACTACCCTAGCCATGAACTTAACATCCAAATTGTTTTTTCTTGTTCAGCTATAAAGTTACTCATCATAGCGTTTGTACCTTCATCATTTGTTTCATCAGAAATTTCTAAAATAACTCTTTCAATTTTTAATAATTCTGAAAGTGAACTTACAACCAACTTTACACTTTCAACATCATTAGAAATATTCTTTCCTACAGGAACCGAAGCTAATCTTATATAATCTTCAAAAGTATGCAAAGGTTTACCTTGAAGTGTTAAAACACGTTCAGCAATTTCATCAATCTTAACTTGAGAATCTGTATAAAACTCTTCAAATTTTACATGTAATTCAAAGAAGTTTTTTCCTTTAATATTCCAATGCAAACCTCTTAAATTCTGATAATATATTTGAAAATTTGCTAATAACCCATTTAATTTTTCTGCTAAATTTTCAGTTTCTTTCTTGTCTAACCCTAAAATATTTCTGTTCATTTTATCTAGTTTTTATATTATAATTCAAATTTATGAGAATTTTGTGAGTCTAAACTATAATTATAATTGATAGTTTTAATATCTTTATCAAAAAATTTTATTATAATGACAATTACCCAATTAAAATACGTTTTATCAGTTGCTGAATATCAAAATTTCACAGTTGCTGCGCAACATAGTTTTGTGACACAGCCAACTTTGAGTATGCAAATTCAGAAGTTAGAAGACGAATTAAGTGTTCAGATATTTAATCGTTCTAAAAAACCGATTGAATTAACTGAAGTTGGTCAAAAGATTGTGGATCAAGCTAAGGTGATTGTTGACGAAAGTAACCGAATCTTAGATATTGTTCATCAACAAAAAGGTTTTATTGGTGGCGAATTTAAATTAGGAATTATCCCAACAATAATGCCTACTTTATTACCAATGTTCTTACAAAACTTTACTAAGAGATACCCAAAAGTAAAGTTAATAATTGAAGAATTGACCACTGAAGAAATTGTTAGAAAATTATCTGATGGACATATAGATGTTGCAATTGCTGCAACACCTTTAGAAAATGAAGCAATTAAAGAAAGACCTTTGTATTATGAGCCTTTTGTTGGTTTAATTCCTCAAAATCATCGATTGTATAAAAACAAAACGATTACTGCTGATGAATTAGAAATGGAAGATATTTTGTTGTTAGAAGATGGTCATTGTTTTAAAGATAGTGTTCTTAATTTGTGTAGAAACCATAAAATTGATAATAAAAAAGGATTTCAGTTACAAAGTGGAAGTTTTGATACATTGATTAAACTCTCTAAGGAAGGTTTAGGAATGACACTTTTACCATATTTACATACTTTAGATTTAAATGAAATAGAAAAAACACATTTACGCGAGTTTACAAACCCTCCACCTGCAAGAGAAGTGAGTTTAATTTATCATAAATCGCAATTAAAAATGCAATTAATTGAGGCTTTAACGAAAACTATTGATGGTGTTATTAGAGGTGCAATTTCTTTTTCTGATGTGAAAATTATTAGCCCTTTAAAGAAAAAATAGATTATAAACGAATTTTAAAAATTACTTTTTTCTATTATAAAAAGATAACACCCGTTTGTAATAATTAAAAAACCCTAAACTAAAGCGAAGTTAGTTTAGGGTTTTTTATTAGAGATAATTCTTGAAAAATCAACTTTATTTATCCTAAGAATACATTTTTTCTCGTAATTCTTTAATTTTTGGATCTGCTAAATAATCATCAAAAGAAGAATGTCTGTCAATGACACCCTTTGGCGTCAATTCTATAACTCTGTTGGCTACAGTTTGTGCAAACTCATGATCATGCGTTGTAAACATAACCGTTCCTTTAAAGTTAATTAACGAGTTATTTAATGCTTGTATCGATTCTAAATCTAAATGATTTGTTGGCTCATCTAATATTAAAATATTAGCTCTCTTCATCATCATTCTAGATAACATGCAACGCACTTTTTCTCCTCCAGAAAGCACATTACTTTTCTTTAAAGCTTCTTCACCAGAAAAAATCATTTTCCCTAAAAAACCTCTTAAAAAAACTTCTTCACGTTCCTCTTCTGTCTGTGCATACTGTCTTAACCAATCGACTAAATTTAGTTCTCCATCTTGGAAAAAAGAAGAATTATCTAAAGGTAAATAAGATTGAGTTGTTGTAACACCCCAAGAAAATTCACCTGAATCTGCTTTTTGATTATCTGTAATAATCTGATAAAAAGCACTAACAGCTCTAGAATTTTTTGAAATAACAGCGATTTTATCTCCTTTATTTAAATTGATGTGTACTTTATCGAATAATTTTTCTCCTTCAAATTCTTTTGATAAACCTTCAACATTTAAAATTTGATCTCCAGCTTCTCTATCGCTTTTGTAAATAATAGCAGGGTAACGTCTACTTGACGGCTTAATTTCATCAACATTTAATTTCTCGATCATCTTTTTACGAGAAGTTGCTTGTTTAGATTTTGCCATGTTTGCAGAAAAACGACGGACAAATTCTTCTAATTCTTTCTTTTTATCTTCTGCTTTTTTATTTTGTTGGGCTCTTTGTCTAGTTGCTAACTGACTAGATTCATACCAGAAAGTATAATTACCAGAATAATGGTTTATTTTACTATAATCAATATCAGAAATATGAGTACAAACTGCATCTAAAAAGTGTCTGTCATGTGAAACCACAATTACACAGTTATCAAAATTTGCAATGAAATTCTCTAGCCACTCAATAGTTTCAAAATCTAAATCATTGGTAGGCTCATCCATTATTAATACATCAGGGTTTCCAAAAAGTGCCTGTGCAATTAATACACGTACTTTTTGCTTACCATCTAAATCTTTCATCAAAGTATAATGTATATCTTCAGAAATACCTAAATTAGATAACATTGTAGCTGCATCAGAATCTGCATTCCAACCATTCATTTCTTCAAAAATTATTTGAAGCTCACCAATCTTTTCTGCATTTTCATCTGTATAATCAGCATATAAATCATCAATTTGTTTTTTAATCTTAAACAGCTCTTTGTTCCCCATAACAACTGTTTCTAATACAGGAAATTCATCGAAAACATAATGATCTTGAGTTAGAACTGACATTCTTTTTCCTTTCTCTAAATGAACTTGCCCAGATGTTGGATCTTGAACACCAGAAATAATCTTTAAAAAAGTAGATTTCCCTGCTCCATTTGCACCAATAATTCCATAACAATTTCCTTGCTGAAATTTTGTATTAACTTCATCAAACAAAATACGTTTACCGAACTGTACAGATAAATTAGAAACTGATAACATAATATTATTTTAAATTTCTGCAAAAGTAGTAAATTGATTTCTCTTTTCTTGCCTGATTTCTAATGGTTTTTATAAAAAAGCTTCCTAAAATTTATTTATTTTTAGAATATTTTTAACAACGTATTAACAACTAAGGCAGCATTGAATACTTAAATTTGTCATTTGGTTCTTTGTACCCAATTTATATGACAAAAAAAATATTTACTTTTTTACAAATTATATTTTTAATCACTCTAACTAGTTGTGATTCAGATAAAAAAGAAACATTAACTTATTTTGGAGGTAAAATTATCAATCCAAAATCTAATCATGTTGTTCTATTTTCTTTGGATAAAGTTATTGATACTTTTTATTTAGATAAAAAGAATAAATTTATTGGAAAATTAAATAATATTGATGAAGGGTTGTACTACTTTTTTCATGGTGACGAAAATCAATACATATATCTAGAGCCTAAAGACAGTCTAATGTTGCGTTTAAATACTTGGGATTTTGACGAATCTTTGGTATTTGCGGGTGAAGGTGCAGAAAGAAATAATATATTAATTGATTGCTTTCTAGAGGATGAGAAAGATAGAAAAGTTTTCTACGGTTATAACAAGTTAGAACCAAAACACTTCAAACAAAAGAGCGATTCATTAACTGAATTAAAACTAGAAACATACGATAATTATTTAAAGAACCATCCGAAAGAAACAGAAGGATTTGGTGAAGTTTTAAAAATTTCACTTATGTATCCTGTATACGCTAGAGTAGAGAAATACCCCATAATTTATGCTAAATATTCTAAAAACAAAAGCTTTCCAGTTTTAGATACATTGTTTTTCAACTATAGAAATGATATCAAAATAAATAAGGAGTTATTAATGTATTATCCTCCATATTCTAGATATGTTAAAAATTACTTGTACAATGAAACGTATTCTTTAGGTCATCCTCCAGTTAAAAACACCTATTCATCAAAATTTACATTAGATTTATTAAATATAATTGACAAAAACATTGTTACTGAAAAGTCAAAAAATGTATTTTTAAAACAAACTCTTATTAGTCATTTTTATAACAAATCTAGTTGCAATATCAATCAAGAACCTTTTGATAAATTCTTTGAACTTAGTACTAGTAAAGAGGATAAAGAACATATTCAACAAATAATCAATGATTCTAAAGCCGTAGCTAAAAATAAGAAAATTAGAGACTTTAATGTAATTGACTATTCCAATTCTACAAAATCAATTAATGATATCATTAAAGGCAAAAGCACAATGCTTTTCTTTTGGAATCCTGAATATTATTCTGAAAGATATATCGTATCAAGAATAAAATACTTATCAACTTCATATCCAAATGTAAAATTTATTCAAATAAAGATTGATGATGTTAATACTGATAGAATTAAAAATATTGATATTAAAGATCAATTTTATATTGATAAAAACAGTGAAGCTCAAACTTTTTTAACCAGTAGAATGCCACGCTGTATTTTAGTAGATAAGAAAGGAAAAGTTACAAATGGATACGCTTCATTTTCTTCTTATAATATAAATCCACACCTTGAAGCTCTTAACGAAATTAATTAATTAGTTTTTAATCTATTATTTATAAATTTTACAGTACTTTTGCACCGTTTTATTTTTGGGTGTAACTCATTAAAAAATCAAGTCGAATTTTATAACTCGGGTTTACAGGTGGGCGTTCTGTGAATCCACAAAAACACAGTAATGTCAACATTTTTAGAATTAGGTTTAAAAGAACCTATAGTTAAAGCATTAACAGATTTAGGTTACCAAGAACCAACTGTTATTCAAGAGAAAGCAATTCCTCAAATTATTTCATCTACAGACGATTTAAAAGCATTTGCACAAACAGGTACAGGTAAAACTGCTGCTTTTAGTTTGCCAATATTAGAACTTTTAGACTCAAAAAGTGGTAATGTACAAGCAATTATATTATCACCAACAAGAGAACTTGCAGTTCAGATTGGTAATAATATTAAAGATTTTTGCAAGTATTTACCAGACGTTAAAGTAACTACTGTTTATGGTGGTTCTAGTATGGAAGATCAAATTAGATCTTTAAAAAGAGGCTCTCAGATTGTTGTTGGAACTCCTGGTAGAACAGTAGATTTAATTAAAAGAAGAGCTTTAAAATTAGGTAACGTTCAATGGTTAGTCTTAGACGAAGCTGATGAAATGTTAAATATGGGTTTTAAAGACGAACTAGATAAAGTTTTAGAAGCAACTCCAGAAACAAAACAGACTTTGTTATTTTCTGCAACTTTTCCAAGAGAAGTAGAAAGTATTGCAAGAAATTATATGACCAAGCCAGTAGAAATTACTTCTGGTCAAAAGAATCAAGGTGCAGATAGCGTTAGTCATGAGTATTATTCTGTTACAGAAAGAACTCGTTACCCAGCTTTAAAAAGAATTGCAGATTTAAATCCAAATATTTACGCAATTATTTTTTGTAGAACTCGAAGAGAAACACAAGAAGTTGCAGATAATTTAATTAAAGACGGTTACAGTGCAGACTCTTTACATGGAGATTTATCTCAAGGACAAAGAGATTCTGTAATGGGTAAATTCAGAAAAAGAACAATTAAAATATTAGTAGCTACTGATGTTGCTGCTCGTGGATTGGATGTTACTGAATTAACACACGTATTAAATCATAAGTTACCAGATCAAATAGAAAACTATACACATAGAAGTGGGAGAACTGGTAGAGCAGGAAATAAAGGAATTTCTATTGTTTTAGTGAATGGAAAAGAGAAGGGTAAATTACGCCAAATCGAAAAAATCATTCAAAAGAAATTTGTAGAAGCTAAAGTACCTTCTGGAAAAGATATTTGTCAGAACCAATTAATGAACTTAATAGACAAGGTTCAGAACATTGAAGTAAATCAGACTCAAATTAATGAGTTCTTACCAAGTATTTACGAAAAATTAGAAGGTTTAGATAGAGAAGAGTTAATACAGAAATTTGTTTCTTTAGAGTTCAATACGATGTTAGCATATTATGAAAATGCTAAAGATTTAAATGATTTATCATCTAAAGATAATTCTAGAGCTAGAGCTACAGATGAGAACATGACTCGTTTCTTTATCAATATTGGTAGAAAAGACAACCTAAATCCAGGTAAATTAATTGGCTTAATTAACGAACAGAATATAGGTGACAAAGTAGAAATTGGATCTATAGATATTTTAGATACTTTTTCTTTCTTTGAAATTGATAAAAACTTCGAAGACAAAACTTTAGAAGCTTTTTCTAGCAACCAACCAGATTTTGATGGCCGCTCTGTAAACATAGAGATTACGAAAAAAGATCGTTCAGGTGGTGGTGCGAGAAGAGGTGGTAAAAAACCTTTTGGAAATAAAGAAGGTGGTTTTGGAAGACGTAGAGGTTCTGAAGGTTCTTCAAGAAGTAGTGATTCTAGTAGAGGAAGATCAGATAAACGTTCTTCTGACAGACCAGAGAGATCAGAGAGAGGATCTAGTGGAGAAAGAAGACCATCTGGTGGTTTTGGAAGAAAACGTAGAGAAAGTTAAATAGTACAAAGTAATATATATAAAAGCCTCACAACATGTGAGGCTTTTTTTATACTGCAAAATGAAAAATCATCGATTTATATTTAAGAAAACTCAAACTAATTTGTTTAACGAGTTAAAATAGGGATATGCAATATTATAAGCTCGTTTAGTAGAATTTAAAAGTTAATAAAATCAGTTTAAAACAACTCAGTTTAACAATATTAACCTAAAAATGAATACTTACAACAAAACAAAGTACCTATTAAGTAACAAAAAGGTTAGATCTTCTTGTTATCTAGATAACTAATAACAGCTTTTCTAATATCAAAAGCTAATTCGTTTTTTGTAGGTTTATACACTGATAGAACTTCTTTATTTTCTGATGATAAAAAAGGAATGTCAAATCCTTTTAATAGGTAATCAGAAAAAGCAACTGTATACGTTTTTTTAAGATTTAATTCTTTGTTTTTAATCATCCACTTCTCTCCTACTTTTTCAGCATTAAAACGTTGTAAATATGCTCCTGTTCCAGCAGCTAAAACTCCATAATCTAAAACACGTTTTAATAACCTTCCTTTAATTTTAACTTTTAAAATGGCACCACCATAAGGTAAAACTCTAAAAATATCAACAGCATTGATATCTCCTGCTAATTGATCATCAATTCTTATAGAGCCTCCATTTACAAGTGCACAATCGATTTTATTATCAAAAGAAAAAGACATAGATTTTGTAATCATTTCCCCTAAATTAGTTTGAATACTTCTAACTGAAGCATCTCTTCCATCTAAAGGAGTTTCTGCTGTATAGATTACTTCATTGGGATTTAATATAACTTCTTTAATTTTTGAAGTTAAAATCGCTTGCCATTTTCTCACAATTTCAGAAACCTTTTCATCAGACTTGATCGATGAATTTATTTGTTTTAATTCTGATTTTATAGTCGTTTTTTTTGTTCTTTTATCAAAAGAAATTCTATGGATATAAGCCGTTTTCGCATTAGCATCTGCCTTAGTAATAACTACATTTCCTATTTTATTGTATGAATTTGTGTGCTCATGACCTCCCATTATTAAAGGTAAATTGGGTATTAACTTTGCAATTCTTTTATCATTTGCTATTTTAACATGTGTCAATCCAAAAACAACATCTACAGAATCTTTTATAGCAATATAAGAAGCTCTTGCTTTTACAAACATGTTACCATATTCTACATAATCTTTTGGGTTTGATGCTATACAAACACTAATAAAACCAACTTTTATTTTTGTACCATCTTCATCAGAAAACTCTTTGATAAATGTTTCTTCAAGAGGAATTTGCTTTCCTTCTTTTTCTTTGTAAAAAGGAATCGTTTTTTCTTTGGTTTTTAGTTTTACATTGGCAGAAATCCAAGGAAAATTACTTTCATTTAACCGTTTTTGTAAATCTTTTTTCGATACGTCAAACTCATGATTTCCAAAAGCGACCAAATCAGTATGCATCGCATTTAGTACTTCAATCATTTGTTTTCCACGAACTCTTTCTCCATCGACTTTTACGGTTCCTAATAGAGAAGGATTTAAAAAATCACCCGCCAAAAACAACATGGTATTTTTATTTTCTTTTATCAGTTCTTTATGAACTGTCTCTACTCTTGCCATTCCCCCAAATTCTCCTCCTTGAATTGGTGCAATTTCATATACATCATTTATTTGTAAAAAAGTAAAATCAATTTTTCCGTCCTCTTTTTTACAAGAAAACAAAAGTGCAATCGATAGTATATATAGGAAGTAACTATTTTTTTTCATTTATTTAATTTTTATAATAGACCAAAATAAGTTTAGTTTAACAATTATTAGAGGTTAAAACTCAAACAAACAGTTCTAAAGCTTTATTGTAAGCACTTTCAAAAATCATCGGCTTCAAATTTGTGTCCGCTTTTTCTGTAGTAAAATAGCTCAATAATTTTTCTGTTGGCATATTACCTGTTAACTCATCTTTTGCCATTGGGCAACCACCATAACCTTTAATAGCTCCATCAAAACGCAAACAACCAGCTTTATAGGCTGCGTCAACTTTTTCGTGCCATTTATCAGGAGTTGTATGCAAATGTGCACCAAACTCAATTCCTGGATATTTAGTAATTAAATTTGAAAACAAATAACGAATTACCTCAGGAGTTGAACTTCCAACGGTGTCTGAAAGAGATAGGATTTTTACTCCCATTTTAGAAAGTTTCTCAGTCCAATTACCAACAATATCGACATTCCAAGGATCTCCATAAGGATTTCCAAAACCCATTGATAAATAGGCAACAACCTCTTTTTTTGTTTTATCAGCAATATTTAAAATAGCATCTAAGGCTTCAATAGATTCAGCGATTGTTTTATGCGTATTACGCATTTGAAAGTTTTCTGAAATAGAAAAAGGATATCCTAAATAATCTATTTCTTCAAATTGAGATGCATCATTTGCCCCTCTAACATTAGCTATAATTGCTAACAACTTACTTTGAGTTCTAGATAAATCTAACCTTTCTAAGACTGCTGCTGTATCTCGCATTTGAGGAATTGCTTTTGGTGAGACAAAACTGCCAAAATCAATCGTATCAAAACCAACTTTTAATAGAGAATTAATGTACAATGCTTTTTTTTCTGTGGAAATAAAATGAGATTTTATTCCTTGCATTGCGTCTCTAGGGCATTCTATGATTTTGACTTTTTTCATCAACTCAAATATAGATAAAGAAATGTAGTTGCAAACTTATTTCTATTGATTATTATACTCTTTTTAGTAAATTGGCTCTCTTAAATGAGTAAATCAAAAACTATATTACCCATTATTGTTATTTCGCAATTTTGCTGTACCTCTTTATGGTTTGCAGGAAACGGAGTCATGAACAACCTTTTAGAAACTTTTAACCTACAAGAAAATACTTTAGGATACTTGACTTCTGCTGTTCAATTTGGTTTTATAATCGGTACTCTCGTATTTGCTTTACTTTCAATTTCTGATCGTTTTTCACCATCAAAAGTGTTTTTTGTAAGTGCAATCATAGGAGCTCTCTTTAATCTTGGTTTTATCTCTGAAAATCAGAATTTATTTAGTTTAATAAGTTTACGTTTTTTTACAGGATTTTTCTTGGCAGGAATTTATCCTGTAGGAATGAAAATAGCTACAGATTATTATCAAAAAGGATTAGGAAAATCCTTAGGATACTTAGTAGGAGCTCTAGTTTTAGGAACTGCTTTACCACATTTATTAAAAGATATTTTAATAAATTTTTCATGGAAAAGTGTTTTAATTACGACTTCTTCATTATCCGTGTTTGGAGGTTTATTAATGATCACCTTTGTGAAAAATGGCCCTTATAGAAGAGCAAGCAATACCTTAGACTTATCAATCTGTATTAACGTTTTTAGGGATGTTAATTTTAGAAAAGCTGCTTTTGGATATTTTGGTCATATGTGGGAGCTGTATGCTTTTTGGGCATTTATTCCTATTTTGTTAATTAAATATCAAGAATTACATTCTCAAATCGTTTTTAATATTGCTATTCTATCTTTTTCAATTATTGCTATTGGTAGCTTGTCTTGTGTTATAGGCGGATATCTTTCACAAAAATTCAACATCAAGAAAACTGCTTTTAGTTTTCTGTTACTGTCATGCTTTTGCTGTCTTATCTCTCCATTGATGTTTCAAATAGAAAATGGAAACCTATTTATTACTTTCTTACTTTTTTGGGGAATGGTTGTAATTGCAGATTCTCCTCTATTTTCGACATTAGTTGCTCAAAATGCACCACCAAAAGACAAAGGAACTGCTTTAACAATCGTAAATTGTATTGGTTTTTCAATTACAATTATTAGCATACAAATTTTAAGTAGCTTAGTTAATTTCACCAACTCTAATCTAATCTTTTTAGTCTTAGCTGTTGGTCCAATAATTGGTTTGTTTAGTTTGAGAAAGAAATTAAACTAAAATAAAAACGGAAATCAAGACAAAAACAACGATTTGAGTCCATTTTAAATACAAACCAATGTTTTTGTTTTCCTTTATTTTTTCTGATATCACACCTGCTAAAACAGCAATTGTAGAAAAAATAATTAATGATACGAACATAAAAAGTATTCCTAAAACATAAAACTGAATTACAGTCGAGATAGTATTAGAATATAAAAACCCTGGAAAAAAAGCCAAAAAGAAAATTGAAACTTTTGGATTTAAAACGTTCATTATAAATCCTTGTTTAAATAATTGTGTTGTAGTTTTCTTTTCTACATTATCTTCCGATAAAATAATAGTAGCATCTGATCTATACACTTTAAAGGCTAAGTATAATAGATAAAATGAGCCAAACAATTTTATTATGAAAAATAAATTTTCTGATTCCTTTAAAATTGCAGATACTCCAAAAGCTAATAAAGTTGTGTGGACTAAGCATCCAGAAATTAAACCAAAAACAGTTGCTAAACCAAACTTTTTACCATTTACAATGCTCTGTGTAAGTACAAAAATATTATCTGGCCCAGGAGAAATTGCTAAAATTGAAGTTGCGATTGCAAAAGAGAATAGGGTTTCTAACATTTAAGTAAAAATACTCTTTTTCACCTTCCTGTAAAAACAGTTTTAAACTTGATTAATAACAAAAATCTAAGCTTAATTTAATTGACTTCTGCTTTGGCAAGAAGGTCTTCTAACTTGCAAAGTAAGAACTTTCTAAAGAATTAAATATTATAAATTCTTTAGAATAGCTTTGTTAATTTTTTTCACTAAACTTGGTCCTTCATAAATAAAACCAGTATAAATTTGTACTAAATCTGCACCTGCGCTTATTTTATCTAAAGCATCTTTTTCAGAATGAATTCCACCTACTCCAATAATAGGAAATGATTTATTAGAATTATCTGCTAAGTATTTGATCACTTTTGTACTCTGATTTTTAATAGGCTGTCCACTTACGCCTCCATTTCCAATTTCTTGCAAAAGTTCTTTAGACGCTTTTAAATTATCTCTTGTTATTGATGTATTTGAAGCGATTACACCATCAATATTAGTTTCTGCAACCAAGTCTATAATTTCATCTAATTGCTCATTATTTAAATCTGGAGCAATTTTTAATAAAATTGGTTTTTGTTTTTCTTGTTGATTGTTTAGTTTTTGACATTCAGAAATCAACTCTAATAAGTAATCTTTATCATTTAATTTTGCATCACTCTCTACATTTGGACAACTCACATTTAATACAAAATAGTCTACATAAGGATGTAATCCTTTAAAGCATTCTTTATAATCTTCGGTGTAATTTTCTGGTAATGTTTGTGTGTTTTTACCAATATTTCCACCAATAATAACATGCCCTTTATTTTTCTTTAATTTTTGAATAGCGGCCTCTAAACCTTCGTTATTAAAACCCATTCTGTTAATAATACCTTCATCATCCTTTAGACGAAATAGTCTTTTCTTCGGATTTCCAACTTGTCCTTTTGGAGTTACTGTACCAATTTCTATAAAACCAAAACCAAAGTTAGCTAATTCATTATACAAAACCCCATTTTTATCAAACCCAGCAGCTAAGCCAACAGGGTTTTTAAACGTTAACCCAAATAAAGTGCGTTCTAATTTTTTATTATTTATTTGATAAAAACTTCTAAAAACATTAGAAACTAAGGGGATTTTACACAATAATTTTATTAAAGAGAAAGTGAAATAATGAATTTTCTCTGGATCAAAAAGAAAGAAAAAAGGTCTTATAATAAGTTTATACATGGCTTTTGTAATTCCTACATAAGCAGGAATTTGATTTTAATTTTTATGACACTTTATGATGAA
>CEWR01158755.1_pt1 | contig 15682 bp, 10 predicted proteins | sample 356321 | NCBI WGS metagenome assembly CEWR01 (sample SAMEA2621551, study PRJEB7988) | marine metagenome | biome: marine biome (ENVO:00000447); feature: mesopelagic zone (ENVO:00000213); material: "saline water (ENVO:00002010), including plankton (ENVO:xxxxxxxx)" | depth 790 m
GAGACATAATAAACCTAGTGGTAAATTATTAACACCAACTATAGCGGAGGCTAAATTGATGGTTACAGCATTTACATCTCATTTAGAAAAAAGAGGAATTAATGATGGGTATTGCTGGATGTACGACAATTCTTTTTACTTAAACTCTAAAGGAATGCCAGCATCTTTTTATACACCTGTTGAATTATTTATTGTCAATAACAAAAGTACACATGATCTTTTTAAAGTGAACAAGAGTTTTTCAAAAATGGATTAGCACCAATAAAATAGCATCCTAATATATCGAATTAAAATAAACCATAATATCTAATAATAAGATATCAAGCGCGCTTAAAACAATTAAACTAACAGTGAGCTGTTTTAGTCATGTAGAAAGCATTAAAAATGCAAATACAAATGAGAAGGAATTATACAAGCTTCGTTTGAATTCACAAAACGCTTTAATGGTCTGATCTTCTGGAAAAGATGCTTGACAGGTACCTAAACCTAGTAAATGTGGTTTTAAAACAAAACAAATACCTTATGCAAATGGAACAATGGAAATCCAATATGAAAGAGATGAGAAGTATTACTTTACACTTTCTCTAAAAATAATTTCCCCATCGATAATAGTGTTTTTACTAACGGGTTTGTTGTTTATAAGATCGATTAAGTTTTCAACGGCAGAGAAACTAGCTTCTTGCAAATTCAGTTTTACCGTAGAAAGTGCTGGCTGTACTAAGTTGGAAGCTTTTACATCTCCAAAACCTACAACACTAATATCATCAGGAATTTTAATATTATGTTTTTTACAGGCATTATAAACCCCAAGTGCGACAGAGTCATTCACACAAACGATTGCTTCTGGCAATTTGGAATTGTTTTCAAGATACGTCTGAAACACATTAAAAGAAGTTTCTTTATCGAGACCCGCTTTTAAAATCCACTTTTTAGGAACATCTAGAGTTGCATCACTCATGGCTGTTTTAAAACCACTGAACCTGTCATAACAAACGTTAATTTCTTGTGAACCAGTAATATACATAATGTGTTTATAGCCTCTATCAATTAAGGCTTTAGTAAGTTTGTATGATAAGTTGTAGTCGTCAAAAAGGATGCTTTCTGCCTTTTTAGTAGAACGAGGTTTTCTGTCGAAATAAATTAATGGTTTTTGATGTTTTAATATTAATTCATACGATTTATCTTTGGTAGAAGTAGAAACCGAATCTATAATAATGCCATCCACATTCATAGAAAGTAAAGATTTTACATTGGCCAGTTCAGATTCTTCATCTTCAAAGGAAACCATCAAAATAATTTGATATCCAAAAGCTTTTGCTTTGGAATACATTTCCTCAATGATTGTTGAAAAAAATGAATGGTTAATTTTCGGTACGATAAGCCCGATAGTGTTTGTTTTTTTAGTAGACAGACTTCTACCAACAATGTTTGGTATATATCCCAATTCATCTGCGGCTTCTTTCACCTTTTTTACGGTGCTTTTAGAAATATCTGGGTGCTCCTGAAGTGCCTTCGTTACCGTAACTCTCGATAATTTAAGGAGATCAGCTATGTATTGTTGATTAACTTTCAATTAAACTATTTTATTAGAAAAGATTAGGGTCAAATATAATTATTTTTTTTTAGTTACTATATTCTAAAACCACACAGGTTCAAAACTAAATCACTGTAACTTCTGAACCAAGGCATATTTTATTTGAAGTGAAGATATGAAAAAAATCTCAAATTTATTACACGCGTAATAAATTTTTATTACTTTTGAAAATATACAAAATAGAGTATTAAAAAATAGTATATATTTTAGATAATGAGCAAATATAAAATATCAAATCAGCCATTTACTTATCAGAATTTTATAAATGGGAAATAGGTTGAATCATCCAGAAAAAAAACCTGAATATATGTAGGAGTTTAAAGAACTGTAACTAAAAATAGTTGCACCCAGGGCGAGGTTTAGGCCTCGGATGAGTTTGACAAGATATATATTAAGAAGAAACTGTATTGATTGCTAATAAATGTGTTGCCAAAAGGCTGTTCATTAAATAAAAAAAGGTAAAACGATTATGATAAAAAAAAGTTGTTTTTTAGTTATTGGAGTGCTGCTAGTATTCTGTATTTATGGTATTGTATCATGCAGAAATAATGGTGTAAATAAGAAATCAAATGAAATATATTCTGATAAGTTCACAAAAGGAATACCAATTATTCCAGGTAAGATTCAATGTGAATATTATAATTTAGGTGGAGAAGGAATTGCATATCATGATACGGATAGTGTCAATAGTGGCAGTGGTGCATTAAATAAGGGAAAGGACTATCTAAGTACGTTCAGAATCGAGGAAGCTGTAGATATTTCGTATACTAAATTTTATAATAATGGCGATAGCTCAGAGTTCAATTTGGTTCAACCCAAGAAAGGTCAATTATATATAGGGTGGTCTGAACCCGGTGAGTGGATGAAATATACAGTTAAGGTTAAAACATCTGGCATTTATGTAATAGGAATCATGTACACCGCAAATGGCAATGTGCAGATTTCTTTAGATGCAGATAATGGAAATACAACTGGTTCAATGGATATTTTGACGACCAATAATCCAAACGAACCGTTCGACTGGAGACAATGGCATCATTGGAACTATTTGGATTCAATTGGAAATATTGAACTTCAAAAAGGAATACAGACACTAACATTACGAAATGGTGTTAATTGCAATATAAACTATGATTTTCTCTCTTTTACTCTTTTAGAAAACCAGTAATGAGTTAAAGTAAATTGAAACTATTAAGATGATGGAATCAAAAACTTTAAAAAGACGGATCTTTTATTACTGCCTAGAAAGGACCTCTAGAAAGATAAAAACAGCAGGGTCTCAGAAGTAAAACTAAGATAAAAACGATTTACTTAAACGCTGATATTTCTTATAAACACTAAATATCGGAGTTTGTTTTGAAATATAGATTGTATTGCGGTTTTTTACTGAAACTTAATTAATTCCCCCGTCTTTTTACTGTTGCACTTATTGTTTGAACTTAGTAGATATAAAGGTGAATGTCCTATTGTTTATGTTAATAAGTGTTTACGATATGTAAATATGTAAAAAAAAATATTAAAAAAAATTACACGTGTAATAAATTTTTATTACTTTTGAATAATATTCCAAATAAAGTATTAAAAAATATAATCTATTTCAGATAATGAGCAAATATAAAATACCAAATCAGCCATTTACTTACCAGAATTTTATCAATGGGAAATATGTTGACTCTTCGAGTAAAAAAACATATAATAGAGAAAGTCCAGGACACGATGCTGTAGTTGGCACATATCCTTTAAGCGATAAGAAGGATACCGAAGAGGCAATTACAGTTGCCAAAAGAACTTTCAAAAGTAGCGAATGGTCTAGTTTAGCCGGAGTAGATCGTGAAAAAATTATTCGCAATGTTGCTGCTATCATAAGAGAAAGAGCTGAAGAGTTGGCATTGATTGAATGCCTTGAAGGAGGAAAGCCGATTACTCAAGCTCTTGACGAGATTGAATGGGCTGCGGGTATTTGGGATTATGCAGCTACCTTAGCAAGGCACATAGCTGGAGATGTAAATACCAATGTTGGTAGCGATATGACTGCTATGATGCAGAAAGTTCCAGTAGGTGTAGTTGGTATGATAACACCATGGAATTTTCCTTTATTAATAATATCACAAAAATTACCAATTGCCTTGGCTGCAGGATGTACGGCAGTTATAAAACCTTCTGAAATGACACCAGGAACAACCTTGTTATTGGGAGGTATTTTAAAAGAAGCCGGATTGCCAGATGGTGTTGTTAATATTCTGTCCGGTTACGGAGATCCTGTTGGTATGACCCTAGCGGCAAGTGATGATGTTGATATGATTTCGTTTACAGGAAGTACTGCTGTAGGAAAACATATTGCAAGAGCAGCGGCAGGAAATCTTAAAAAAGTAGCATTAGAATTAGGAGGGAAAAACCCACAAATTATTTTTCCAGATGCAGACATAGATGCTCTTATTGATGCGGTGGTATTCGGTATTTACTTTAATATGGGAGAATGTTGTAATAGTGGGAGTAGAATCATAATTCATGAAGATATTGCAGCAGGATTTGAAGAAAAGGTTATTGCTCATGCCAGAAAAGTTAAGGTCGGTGACCCTTTAGATCCGACTGTTAAAATGGGTGCTATTATTAACGATATGCAGTTCGAAAAGATTATGAACTATATCGAATCTGGAACCACTCAAGGAGCAACATTGAAACTTGGAGGTAAGGTTATTGATACTAAAAAAGGAACCTATATAGAACCAACTATTTTCTCTGATGTTACTCCAGATATGGATATTGCTTGTGAGGAAATCTTTGGACCGGTGCTTTCCATCTTAACTTTTAAAACGGCAGAAGAAGCTTTAGAAATAGCGAATGGAACTGAGCTTGGACTATCAGCAGGAGTTTGGACTAAAGATATCGATACGGCTATGTTTATGACAAGAAACATAGATGCAGGAACCGTTTGGGTAAACAATTGGATGTCTGGATATCCTGAAATTCCTTTTGGCGGCATGAAGCAAAGTGGTTTGGGAAGAGAATTAGGCCCGCATGCCATTGATGAATTTATGGAGACCAAGTCTGTTCTAATTAAAATGGGAGCAACTCCAGGCAACTGGGTTGGGTAATTTAAAAAATTAAGTGTGAAAGTAAATAAATTTCAAATAGTATCGGCTGCAGAAGCAGTCGGCTATGTTAAGGATGGAGACACTGTTGTTTTTGGTGGTGCAGGAGCAGGACATGCAGTACCGGATAAAGTGATGGCCCATTTAGGTAAGCGATTCGAGACAACCGGAAGTCCAAAAAACCTCAAGACAGTGCATCCTTGTGGTATTGGAGATAATGATACCAAAGGTTTGAATCATGTGGCGCATGAAGGTTTGATAGATACCAATATTGGTGGTTTTTGGGGGAATGCTCCAAAAATGTCAGCCTTGGCTAAAGAGAATAAAATAAAAGGATATAATTTGCCTCAAGGTGTACTGAGTCATCTAATGCGAGCCAGTGCATCCGGAAAACCTGGTGTTATTACTAAAGTTGGGTTAAAAACTTTTGTAGATCCAGATGTAGAAGGCGGAAAAATCAATAGTATTACTACCGAAGATTTTGTTTCCCATGTAACTTTACTAAATGAAGATTACCTTTTTTATCCATCATTAAAAGTGGATGTTGCGATTATTAGAGGTACTTCAATCGATGCAGAAGGCAATTTAACCATGGAAGAAGAAGTTGGATTTTTCTCTATGTTGTCAATTGCGCAAGCCGCTAAAGTAAATGGCGGAATTGTCATTGCACAGGTTAAAAATATTAACCACACGAATTGTGATCCTGGACGTGTAAAGGTACCAGGAATATTTATTGATTATGTAGTGCAAGATAAAACTCAAGAAATGACTTTTATTTCTTCTTTTGATAAAGCATTGGTCGATAGAAAAGAACCATATACCTCTGAAGATTTAAAATTAGAAGGTTTGAAACGCATCATCATGCGTAAAGCTTCTCAAGAACTTCAAGCAGGTACTTTTGTGAATTTAGGTTATGGGATGGCAGACGGTGTGCCCATTGTAGCACAAGAAGAAGGCATTGCAGACAAACTTACCTTTATGATAGAGCAAGGACCAACAGGAGGTATTCCTACTACTGGGTTGAATTTTGGAGCCATGTACAATCCATCTTCTATTGTAGACGATGGTTATCAGTTTGACTTTTTTCAGGGTGGAGGGCTAGATATTACTTTCTTAGGTTTTGCACAAATTGACCAATTTGGAAATGTAAATTCAAGTCGATTTGGAAATATATTAACAGGTTGTGGTGGCTTTATAGACATTTCACAAAATGCTAAAAAAGTGGTGTTCTGTGGTTCGTTTGCAGTAAAATCTCAACAAGAAATTACAGAAAACGGCCTTGATATCAAGCATCCTGGAAAATTTAATAAGTTTATTAATGATGTAGAACAAATTACATTTTCTAGTGAATATGCATTAGAAAACGGACAAGAAGTACTGTATGTAACTGAAAGAGCACTATTCCAATTAACAGCAAAAGGATTACAACTCAAAGAAATTGCTCCCGGTGTAGATCTGCAAAAGGATATATTAGACATGATGGATTTTACGCCAATTATGGAGGAACCAATAAAAACCTATGATGACAATATTTTTAAACAGTGCAAATTAGGATTGTTACAACAAGAAGTTAAGATATGACAGATTTTATCAGTACTAATTTAGAAGCAGGGTTGTATACAATTACCCTAAACTATCCGCAAAAAATGAATTGTATGGGCTTCGAAATGCTCGAAGGATTAGACAATGCCATTGATTTTTCGAAAGAAAATAATGAGGTAAAAGCCATCTTATTTAGAGGTGCTGGAGACCGAGCTTTTTCAACAGGAGCCAACATCAAGGAGTTTGAAGCCCTTGAAGACCTTGAGGTCAAACGTTGGATAGAATTTGGGAACGAAATCAATAATAAAATAGAAACGATAAGTAAACCTACCGTTGCTTTTATCAATGGTTATGCCATGGGAGGTGGTCTAGAATTGGCATTGGCATGTGATTTTAGATTGGCATCTCAAACTGCAATTTTGAGTTCTCCAGAAGTTTCAAATGGTTGGTTACCCGGTTGGGGCGGCATGACTCGGGTAAGACGATTGGTTGGTGAAGCCAATGCAAAAAGAATTGTGTTGCTATGTGAACGACTGGATGCAAATCAAGCCATGCAAATGGGATTGGTTACACGCGTAGTGTCTGAAAATGAGGTGCACGACTTTATGAATACCTTAATAGGAATGAAACCAATCGCGTATGCTTTGGCAAAATCAGCAGTTATGGATGCCGCAAGAACTACTTCAGGTTCTGATGTTGATTTTGACGTGCTCGCAGTAAAAATATCTCAACAAAAAAAATAAAGGAAATACTATTACATGAATATAGATACGAATATAAAAGGTTCCGATTTAAAAGAGTCTTTAGCGCGTTTTTGGGACTTAGCGACTGATAAAGCAAGTGTTTTAGATGAAAAATACGACACTTCAAAGGGTGCTCCAGTTTTTACCGTAAAGGGAGCATATACAACGAGAGGCTGGACAGAATGGACGCAGGGTTTTCAATATGGTATTCCCTTATTAATTGCCGAAGCTACCGGAAATAAAGACATGCTGCATCTTGGAAAAGAAAAGACCGTAAAGAATATGGCGCATCATTTAAGTCATTTTGGAGTGCATGATCATGGGTTTAATAATTTGAGTACTTATGGAAATTTATTGCGAATGTCCAATCAAAACTTGTTCGACGCAAGTAAAGAAGAAAAAGACTTTTATAGATTGGCAATATCAATGTCTGGTTCTGTACAATCTAAGCGCTGGACAGATGTAAAAGATGGCGGGTTTATTTATTCGTTTAACGGACCACATTCCTTGTTTATAGACACCATTAGAACAACTAGAATATTACTAGCGGCTCATCAATTAGGGCATCGACTTTTAGACGAAAATGACAAACAAATAGATTTACTTGAAAGAGCAGTTATACATGGAATGACTACTGCCAAGTATGCTGTTTTTTATGGAGAAGGAAGAGATACCTATGATACTTGGGGGCGTGTAGCACATGAGTCCGTTTTTAATACGAATGATGGCAATTACCGTTGTCCAAATTCACAACAAGGCTTTTCAGGGTTTACCACCTGGACAAGAGGTTTGGCCTGGGCGATGGTTGGTTTTCCAGAATTTCTGGAATATTTAAATCAAGATTCTATAGATTTTGAAGGAATTGAAGATGTAAAAGAAAGTTTTTTAAAAGCGGCGAAAGCCACCTGTGATTTTTATATTGAAAACACAGCATCTGATGGTATTCCTTATTGGGATACTGGAGCGCCGAACATACATCATTTAGGAAAATATCAAGATCGTAAAGCCGACATAGTTAACGATTACGAACCCATAGACAGTTCAGCAGCAGCAATAGGTGCTCAGGGGTTATTAAGGCTTTCAAATTTGTTAAAAGAAACGGAACCAGTCGAAGCTAAAAAATATGAACAGGCAGGATTCACCACTTTACGCACCTTATTAACCGATGATTATCTTGCAGTAGAGCCTGATCATCAAGGAATATTAAAACATTCTGTTTACCATTGGCCTAACGGTTGGGATCATATTCCAGAAGGTCAAAAAGTACCTGCGAATGAGTCTAGTATGTGGGGAGATTATCATATGGTTGAACTGTGTTTTTTAGCGCATAAAATGAATCAAGATAAATATTACACTTTTTTTGATAATCTCCTCTAATAAATTTTAACGGAACAATAAATAATAACTTAATTTAAATTTTTAAATATCATGAAATATCTATTATTACTTACGATGTCTTTTTTATTGACATTTTTTTCGGCTGAAGCCCAAAACTCTAAAAATGAACCACTTCAAGGATACATTATCTACAAACAAGGAAACAAAACCATTGCAATTGGCGATATTGACAGAGCAGAAAAAGCTAGAAGTACCAAAGCAGATGTGGTATTTAACAAAGTAGTTAAATTATTGTCCAATTCAGGCGGAGGTGAAATAACAATAAAACAAGGAGACTTCCCAATCCATGCTCCTATCAATTTAGAAAATAGAATTGCCATTAGAGGATCTGGTAATGCTACTATTTTGCGTTTAATGTCTGATAATAAAGAAGGAATTGTGCTTTCAGCGGAGTCTAAAACACAAATTAAATTGGAGAATTTTACTTGTGCTGGAGATGAATCACATCCAAATGAAAACTCCACAGGAGTATTCTTTACAAAGACAGGAATGAGTGAAATAAAAAGTGTGTATTCACATGACTTTAGAGGTTATGGATTCTGGTTAAAAGATGATTGTTATGCCAATTTATTAGTGGATGATATGACTTCTGGAAATGACAAAGCGGGTTACTTCATTGACACGACACTTTGGGTAAACAGGAATCCAGGAGGAGGGTTTGTGCCAAATAAATTAATAGGATGTTATTCTTATGCTGAAGATGGGCATGGTTTTTTGTTTGAGATGGCTATTTGCCAAGATATGGTAAGCTGTGTGTATTATTTACCAAAAGGTCATGGAATCTTCTTCCGTAACTCTACTAGTAATTTAGTTTCAGGATGTAGAGGGTTTATGGGATTCCAAGATGGAATCCATTTAGAGAATTCTCATGAGATGAACATTTCTTCCAATATTATTGGTTGGAACTGGGGGAATAATCTTGAGATGCATCATTCTACTTGGGCTATTGTTTCTGCCAATGAATTTATTGATGCAGGAGGAAGACAAGATCCACAATATAGCGTTTATATGCACGGTGACGTAAAGTCCTGTCAAATAAGTAACAACTTAATTTTTAATTGGTTTGACAACCAAATAATGCAGGGAGGAATCTATGAGAGTGAAGAGTGTTCGGAAAACCAAATTACAGATAACATCATTAACTTTTACAAAGATAAAGGAGTAGAATCCCGAGGGAAAAAATCTCGAACAGCATATAACCTTGAAATACCAGAGGGCTATGATGGACCAAACAAAGCACATTTCTTACCAAAAATTGATCCAAAACTTGACCCTAGTGAGTTCCATGGCTTTAATATGAATTTAAATTCTGCACTTAAAAATGCACATGAAATGTTTAAAAAGATGAATACTGTCAAAGAATAAAGTGGCAGGTAATCATTATTTACAAGTAGTTTAAAGAATAAAGAGTCAAGTAATCATTCTTTAAACTACTTATAGGTAATAATTTTAAGATAAAAAATCTAATCACTATGAACAAAAAAATTTTATTTATTATTTTATTTAGTCTAATGCTCTTCAACTTAAATGCACAAGAAGTAGCGAAGCCTAATATTCTCTTTATTTCGGTAGATGATTTGAACGATTGGATTGGACCTCTTGGTGGGCATCCCCAGGCTAAAACTCCCAATATGGACAGGCTTGCAAAAAGGGGTGTTTCATTTACCAATGCACATTCCCAAATTCCTTTATGTAATCCGTCTCGAGCTTCAGTATTAACAGGTAAATATCCCCACAATACGGGTATTTATTACTTAAAGACTTTTTTCAGAGAATCACCAGTCTTGAAAGAGTCGGTAACATTGCCACAATATTTTAAAGAAAGTGGATATACTACATATACAGTAGGAAAAGTCTTTCACATGAATTCAGATTATCCAACTTCTTGGTCAGTGTCAGCAGGAGGGAAAAGAAATTCGGGTGAGTATGGTCCTCGTTTGAAAAAAGAGGATAGACTTTCTTGTGATGATGAAATCTCTGCTACGATTGATCCACTTTTCGATTGGGGTGTTTTTTCTGACGGAATTGAAAAAATGCCAGATATGGAGTCGGTAAATTGGGCTAATAAAACGGTCTTTAATAAAGAGCAATCCAATCCGTTCTTTTTGGCTGTGGGTTTATATAGACCACATCTGCCATTTTACGCTCCTCAAGAGTTTTTTGATATGCATCCTTTAGATGGTATTCAGTTACCCGCAACTAAATCAAATGATTTGAAAGACTTATCTGAAAATATTTTAAAGAAAAATAGTGGTGGGCATATTGACCATCATCCTTTGGGCTGGAATTTTCACCGGTTTGATTGGGTAGAAAAGAATAATCAATGGAAGCAAATAACTCAGGCTTATTTGGCGTCTGTGAGCTTTGCAGATCATTGTATAGGTCTGCTGTTGGATGATCTTGAGAAAAGTAAATATGCTGATAATACCATCATCGTTTTATGGAGTGACCATGGTTATCATGTGGGAGAAAAAAGAGTAATTGGTAAGTACGATTTATGGGAAGAGTCAACAAAAGTACCCTTGATTTTTGCAGGAAAGGGTATCTTAAAAGGAAAAGTAGCAAACGATCCAGTCGGTTTAATAGACATATACCCAACCCTTGTTGGTTTAGCTGACTTACCAATCAATGAAAAAGTAGATGGAAGAGATGTATCTGTATTGCTTAAATATTCTAAGTTTGAGTGGAACACACCCATATTAACTACAGTTTCTATTGGAAATCATTCGGTGAGAGACAGAAAATGGCGCTTTAGCTCGTATGATAATGGAGATCAAGAATTGTATGACATCGAGAATGACCCGAATTGCTTTGTGAACCTAGCAGGAAAGACAAAATATCAAAAACAAGTAGAGAGATTAAAAGAATATATTCCAAAGAATGAATATCCAATGGTTTATAAACCGGGGTCTCACTTCAAAAATTAAATGAAATATTTAGCATTATGAAAATAAGAACTAGTAGTAGGAAATCTCCTGATAAGAATAAGGTAGTAACAAAGGAAATGTTAATGCCATTTATTCTTACAACTTCTTTGTTTGCTTTGTGGGGCTTTGCAAATGCTGTTACGGACCCTATGGTGCAGGCATTTAAGAAAGTGTTAGAGTTATCGAATTCTGAAGCTGCTTGGGTGCAAACAGCATTTTATGGTGGTTATTTTTGTATGGCGTTACCAGCGGCCATGTTTATGAGAAAATATTCATATAAAGTCGGTATTTTAATTGGTTTAGGATTATATGCAACAGGTGCTTTGTTGTTTTACCCAGCAGCTGAAACTGAAAGTTTTATTTTTTTCTGCCTGGGCTTATATATATTAACGTTTGGATTAGCCTTTTTGGAAACGGCTGCAAACCCATACATATTATCAATGGGAGCTAAAGAAACAGCAACGCAACGTCTAAACTTAGCGCAATCTTTTAATCCTATTGGATTGATAGCAGGTGTTGTTATAGCGCAGCAATTTGTGTTGAAAAATTTGAAATCTGATGATATTGAAGATTTTAGTGTTTTAGATGAAACAGCTAAAATTTTAATAAAAACATCAGATTTAATGGTTATCCGTAATCCTTATGTAATATTAGGATTAGTTATTAGTGCAGTGTTTGTGATATTTTTAGTAAGCAAGATGCCACAAGCAAAAGATGACGATGCGATGCCTAAAATGAGCGAAACATTTAGCGTGTTATTTAAGAACAAAAAGTATGTATTGGGTGTTTTAGCGCAAGTATTTCATGTTGGTTGTTTAATTATGACATGGACATATGTATATCAATACGCAGAAGTAATAGGTATTAGCAGTGCTGATACTGTTAATTATCAAATAGCAGCATTTGTAATATTTTTCGTAGGTCGTGCAATAGGAACAGCTTTACTGCGTAAGGTAAGCGCAGGGAAGTTATTAAAGAACTTTGCTGTCTTAGGAGCTATAGCTGCTGCAGGAGCAATCTTTATTCAGGGGATGGTTGGTTTTTATTGCCTAATTAGTATATCATTTTTTATGTCTTTAATGTTTCCAACAATTTATGGTATAGCACTTGGTGGTTTAACTGAAGAGCAGTCAAAAGTAGGATCTGCAGGATTAATTATGGCTATTGTAGGTGGAGCGTTTTTCCCGAAGCTTCAAGCATTAATAATAGATATAGGAGGAAATGGGTCTGCTGATACAACTATCTTAGGAGTACCAGAAATCAACTTTTCTTATATTTTGCCAATGATTTGTTTTCTTTATATTGCTTGGTATGGTTTATATGTATTTAAAAAACAAGAGTCTTAGCATTCAAAAAAACAAATAGAAGGTTTTTAATTTCGAAGATATAGTATGATTTAGATTGTAAAAACTTTTAAAACTGAGAATTAGGATTTAAAAGGGGCTTTAAAATTTTCAAAGAGATTACTTATTCCCAACCAAAAAATTAATAGTATAAAAACCACTACTACGATGAAACGTCGAGATTTTATTAGAACCTCAAGCGCAGGAGCTGCAGGAGTATTATTTATCAACTCATTTTTAGGATGTACTAATTCTGAGATATTAGAATCAAAATTAGCAAAACATTTTAAGAATTTCCAAAATCCGCCGGATAGTTCAAGACTATTTGTTCGTTGGTGGTGGAATGGTAATCGCTTGGATGCCAAAGAAATTGTTAGAGAATTAGATGTTATGCAAGCTGCCGGTATTACGGGAATAGAGATCAATCCTATCGCTTTTCCAAAAGATACGGATTCTATGGGCTATGATGAAATGGTTCTTTTTGATGAAAAGTGGTTAGATATTCTTGAACTTGCACTAAAAGAAGCAAAAAAGCGTGGGATGGTTTGTGATATGATCGTTGGTTCGGGCTGGCCATTTGGTGGAGAATTTCTTGAAAAAGAGGAACAAACCCAAGTAATGGCGCTAGAAACAATTGATCTGGTTGGTGAGAAATCTCATACCTTTTCAGTACAAGAAATATTGGATCGCATAGAGCCAGATGTATATGTGACTTACCCAAAAAAATATAAAGAACTAGCCATGCTACGGTTGGTACCTAAAGTAATGCAAAATTTTACCGAAGGAGAAGATGTGACTGATAAAGTGATAAACGGTAAAATTACCTTAGATATTGGTAAAGGAGCATATGTACTCTACTGTGTTGCAAAGCTTAATGGATACGTGGGTGTAACCCATGGGGCTCCAGGTGCAAAAGGGCCGGTTTTAAACCATTATAATAAAGAAGCTGTAAAAAGGTATTTAAACCGTACTTCTGATTTAGTCAATGGAAAAATGGGGAATATGGGAGACTATCTTCGTGCCGTATTTTGCGACAGCCTTGAGTTGGAAGGCTCAAATTGGTGTGTGGATATGTTTGAGCAGTTTGAAAAAAGACGTGGCTATTCTATAGTACCCTATTATCCATTACTTTTGAAGAAAATAGAGCACTTTGGTTATCCGATTGAAGGGGATTATGGTTGTGCTTTTTCTGATGAGGTACAACAATTATTAAATCGTGTCAATCTAGATTATTACCATACACGATTGGAACTATTTAGGGAACGATTTATAGATACCTTTAATGATTGGTGTCATAGTAATAATGTGCTTTCAAGAGTACAAGCTTACGGTAGAGGTTACCACCCTTTAGAATCAAGTATGCTGGTAGATATTCCCGAAACTGAAACATGGTTGTTCAAAGCGGTGGGAAGATCATTTCCCAACAATAGTCAAAGTGGAAGAGCACACCGTGTTAGCAATAAGTTTGTAGCATCAGCAGCTGCACTTTCAGGAAAAAGTTTAGTTAGCTGTGAAGAGATAACCAATACTCAGATGGCATTTATGGCTACGCTTGAGAATATCAAGGTGGCGGGTGACCAAAGCAATATTTCTGGTGTAAATCACTCTATATTACATGGTTTTAATTATTCACCACTTGAAGCACCTTTTCCTGGATGGGTACGCTATGGCTCATTCTTTAATGAACGCAATACCTGGTGGAAATTTTTTAATCTTTGGTCCGATTATAAGGCACGTATTTCTTATTTATTACAGAATGCTACTCCTCAAGCTAACATCGCAGTTTTTCAACCGCTTACTGATTTATGGCTGAAGCATGGTGCACAGTTTATTCCTCATCCCAGAAAGTTTTATCCTGATTATCAGCACACATTATGGGAAGCAATTCATCAGAATGGAGGGGGCTGTGACTATGTAACAGAGAGCATCGTTAATGGATCAACATTTACGAACGGAAAAATGATGTATGGTGAGCGCTCTTATGATACACTTTTAATGCCGGAAGTTGAAACGCTGGATTTTGAAACGATTATGTCGTTACGTGCTTTTGTAGATGCCGGTGGACATATTGTGTTTATTGGGAAGAAGCCTTTTAAATCTCCTTTGTATAATGAGATGAAAAAAAATGATGCAAAGGTCACGTCTATGATAGATGATTTGGTTAAATCCGGCCCTGGTAGGGTAGTTGATTATCCCGCACCCTCAGATGATACCAGTAAGTGGTACGGTAAAATGCAAAAAGACCTAAACCTCAAAACTTACATCAAATTTAACCAGACCTATAAATATTTAATTCAATCTACTTATAAGCTAGAGGGAAATTATTTATTTTTTCTATCCAATTTCAGTTTGTCAGAAGATGTTAGTATTCAGGCAGAGTTTAGCTGTAAACCAGGACAAACACCTTGGTTATGGAATACCGATACTGGGGAACGTTATGTACTGGAATCCAATGAGAATAAAATCAATCTTACCATTCCGCGTGCTACAAGTATGATGATTGTGTTTGATGATAATGCGGATGGTATGCCATACAATCCAGTGCGATTGGGGTCAAACATAAAAGAAATTATGGGAGTCTGGCACCTAGAGATGAACCATATAAACGGCAAAAAGACAGAAATGGAAATACCCTCCTTAACGGACCTTTCTCAGATGCCAGAAACAAAAGGATTTTCGGGTACTGTGACTTATACGAAAACCCTGATATTGGACAATGATCAATATACTTGCGTTGATTTGGGCGATGTACAGGGGGTTGCTGAACTTAGTGTGAATGGTGTGAATCTTGGTGTTAAATGGTACGGAGACTACACCTTTAATGCAAAAGGTATCCTTAAAAAAGGTGCAAACCACCTATTGGTTAAGGTTACAACTATAACCGGTAATTATCTTAAAACACAAAAAGATAATGCTGTAGCCCAGAAGTGGACGTCGAAACAAGATTTTTATCCCATGGGGATGTTGGGTAAGGTGAGAGTTGGTTAAAAATAAATTTTAGTTTCAATTTTTAATTATTTTCACACTGAACTATATTATGAAA
>CEWR01000944.1_pt1 | contig 15681 bp, 8 predicted proteins | sample 356321 | NCBI WGS metagenome assembly CEWR01 (sample SAMEA2621551, study PRJEB7988) | marine metagenome | biome: marine biome (ENVO:00000447); feature: mesopelagic zone (ENVO:00000213); material: "saline water (ENVO:00002010), including plankton (ENVO:xxxxxxxx)" | depth 790 m
TCGTGCCTGGCTCGCCATGTTGGCAACCTTCAGCCGTTGCGCGTAAGCGAATCCATCGTCTGTTTTTTGCAGCTTCGGGGTTCCCTGTGTAGTCACGTCCCACAGGTATGGGGCCAGGTCCAGTCCTTCGACTTGAGCAAACGGGTATCCGTGAAACTGCACGTGGTGCCCCTTGAGCGGCATGAACGAGGAGACAACCAGCGATGGCTGAGCGCCGCCAAGGCAACGGAAGCGAACCAGGTTGAAACGCCAGGTCGAGGACTGCGGCTGAAGCGGCAGGTCCGCGAGGGGGATTGCGGCTGCCATCGTCCACCCGGACTGATTGCTGCCAACGGCGAGGTCGAGGCGGAATGCCTCATTGCGAATGTCGTCCAGCCGCCGTTTCGACAGGCCCGCACTGTTGACGAACAGTTGCAGGTACTGGTTGCCTTGTCCGGTTGTGTCGATGAAAATCTCGAGCCGGTCATCCACAACACTGCCGAAGAGCGCGGCGTCCGTCTCCAGCTTGACGTCATCCAGCTGCGGCTCATCGGCTCGGATTGCGATGAAAAGGGTCGTACCGTCATGGACGGTCGTAAATGAAGTGGACGGGTCAGCCGATTTTTCCGGTGTATCGACAACGCGAAAGTCGCCGTACCATTCGACCTGCTGCCAGATTTCGTCAGACAGTGCGCCGTCGATTATCGGCGCCGAGTCGACACGTTGAATTCGGACGGTTTGCATTGTTGCTCTCCAATAGATCGCCGGACGGATCCCGGCATTACGGACTGGCTAACACGACTGGGCCGGGCTTGCACCGAAAGACCAGCCCGTCTGCCGTTTTTCGGACAATTTCAATTCCCGCGCCGGGATTGAGCCCGGCCTCGCCGGTTCGCACGGCCCCGTAAAGATAAACGCTCTTAGGCAGGCGATAGGAAAACGGCGGCAGGTCGAGGCGGAACGAATACGTCGAGCCGTCCCATTCGAATTCACTGGGCACGCCGAAACTGGCCAGCAGCCGCGGTGTGCTTGCCTCACCGTACTTCACCTCCAGTCGGTATTCCCCTTCGCGGTTCGGCAGAAACACGATATCCTCATCGAAGTAATACCACGGCTCGCCGTCGAGCTTGACTGCCGCGACGGCGCTCTGAAACAACAGGCGCGGCGCAAACACCGCAGCATTTACCGACCGCACCCGGACCCCGACGCTGACAACGTCGGCACTCTGCCCGATGTCGTCGGCGATCGACAGCTGATACTGACTGCCCCACCCCGGCTTCACGACGCCGTCAAGGAAGGTATCCGGAACGATCCTGGCGGTCGATTGCCCATCGAGATAGACCTTCAGAAAATCATCGCCGGGGTGCTCACGGGAGGGTTGGGCGCCACGCCAGCTCCAGTAGCCGCGCTCACAGACAAAATACGGCAGCGAGCCGGCGGAACGGACCCGGACTTTCCGCACGACCGGCAGGGCCTCACGATTCTCGACGGTGCCCTCGACATCAACGACAGCTGCCGCGGCAAATCCGTCACGCCCGCTGAGCCACGGCAGATGCTCCGCCGTCAGCCATGAGGTCATCGTGCCGATGCGGATCACTATCCGGTCGGCGCTCGCCGAGGTGAAAAGCCGCAGCTTTCTGTCGTGTGGGAAACGCGCCGTCATGCTGCTTGCCGTGGCACCTTCGACAACGGCAACGAACAGCGCCGGCAGGATGCCACGGGAATCCTCGACGACCAGAGAGCTCCCGTCGACAAGCGGGCACTCACTTTCGTTCTCAAGGTCCCGGATCCGATCATATCCCGACAGGTCGAGGCTGTGACAGACACGCTTGTACGCCTGTATAAGGCTCTCGTTCCGGTTCTCGGGGAACATCGTCTCGCGGTCGATCTCGACGGTGATGAAAGGTGAATCGGAAACGATCTCGTATCGCCGGCGCTCCTGGATCGTCAGGTCGAGATAGGCGTTCTCGAGCCGCACGGTTTCTTCCAAAACAGCAATGTGCCCGGCCGGCTCGAGATAGCGATGCGACACGGTTTCGTTGACCTTGAGCTCGGTGGCGCCTTCCATCAGGCAGAGCCTGAACAGATCGCCGGCAACGTCCAGCACCGGGCCGTGGATGGTGAAATCACCGAGCCCCTCCAACTCCGCCGCCAACCCGCCACGGTCGGCATCGGCGTCGCGGTAGAGGCGGAGGTGGTTGTTGCCGATGAACTTTGTCGACGCCGGCTTGTCGTACCGGGCCCGGCACCAGGTCGGCCAGTAGGTCGTGGCACTGTCGAGAACGCCGCCGACGCCGGTCGCCGCGAGCTCCGTAGTGACCGCCGCACGGACCGGATCGTTGCTGATGCCGTAGACATAATCGCGCATCCATTCCGGCAGGAGATTCTCGGCCGGCCCCAGCCACCAGATGCCGTGGCGCGGGAAATGGCGCTGGTCGCGGAAGCGCGGCCGGAAAAAATCGTTCGCCTGCTGCAGGATGCCGTCCGGCGAACCCGCCGCGGGGCCGCCGAGCTCGCCAATGCCGCGGCGCGCCGTCGACGCAAAGCCGACCGCCCGGCTGTTCGCCTGCAGGATCAGGCCCTGCACGCCGTATTCGCTCTCATCACATTCGAACGGAAAGATCTGGCCAACGAATCGGTCGTTGATGAAGTAGGTGTTCGTTTCGACGATCAGGCCGCCGGGAAGAATGCCCTTCTCATGGCGCTTCGATCGCTTGTCGCTGGTTTCGCCTACTGCCATGCCGGGGTTGTATTGCCACTGCCTGTGGCACTGCACCAGCCACTGGATGGAATCGGCGCCATTGGCCGACTCCTCCTCATAGCAGTCGAGTGTCCCGCGCCAGCCGGCCTCGAGGAGATCGGCGAACTCCCGGGCAACCACCTCCACGAAGTTGCTCCGAAACCACCCCGGCGCATGGTGCGACGGTGTCTTGAGCGACGGCAGATGCTGGTACCATGTCACCAGCATACCCAGTTCATGACTGGCACGTGTCAACTCGCGACACATCTCGTTGTTCCAGATAGTTCGTGGATAACGCGCATACAGTTCGGCGCCCTCGATCGGATCGTCCGGCTCCCACTCGATGACGTGACCCGGCAGGGTTTCACCGTTTTCACGCCGGTGGTCCACGACCCAGTAAACCTCGAGGAGGTTTGAACCGCGTTTATAGGCTTCCGTGTTCGTTGCCTTGACGTAGTCCAGGCCAACTTCCACGGGATTGTCGAAATCGCGAACCCCGTCATCACGTGTGCGCTGGTACGAAATCACCTGTTCCCATCCCCAACAATCGATTTCGGATGCACCGGGATGCTCTCTGAGAAACGGGTTGTATTGAACCGGTGCCTCGGCACGCGTCAGTGAGAAGAATGTCGGACAGAAATCCTCAGTGATAATCGTCCCCCACTGCAGGCCGCGCCCGTTGTAAAGCGGTGAAAACCGGTTGACGGTTCGCACGGTGAGGGTATGGGCCGAGGCCGTTGTGATGGCGATAGTCCTGGAAAAAATCTCCGGCACGAAACGATTGCCGCCGTCGCGAACGAACACCGGGTTGCCAAGTTCGAAGGCGTCGATCTCGTTGCTGTCCAGGAGAATTTCAACCCGGGCATAGTGCGGCTGATGATCCATTTCGTCGATCTCGTCAAACCCGAGAATCACTTCCGGCTGTTCCGCCTCGAGTTGATCATCGTGATACTTGATATAGTGCTGTGCGTTCGCCTCTTTCATGCGACCGTCGTAGGTGTCGCCTTTCGCTATGGCGTATTTGCAGTTGTCGCCGTCGACGATCTGCTTGTGCGTGAGGTTGAGGAAGCCGAATTCGATCCGGTAGAACCCGGGCTCCCGGGGCAACCTGAAGTGCAGGCTTTCGACGCCACGCCCGCTCAACCCCAGGTCGCCGCACATGACCGCGGGAAAATCCGCATCCGGGTGCGGCGTGGTTTTACCCAGGTCAAAGACCAGTTCACGCTGGTCGATCCGCGAGAAGCACTCCCTGGCCGGACACAGTGATTGCGTGTGCAATGGCTCAGCGTGCCGATTGCCAAAACAGCAGATCACATCGTCTTGTTTCGGAGTCATCGCATCACCCGCGATTCCGCCGCGGCCGCCAGCGCCTCGATCAGCACCCGCCGGCGGTCAGTCAGCAGCGCCGGGTCGGTCGAGTAGCTGACCGCGTCCCTGATGAACTCGTCTTCGAGATACAGGGCGTCCCGCAGCTTGTCGGCAACCGCAGCGTCTGCCCCTGAGCGGCCCAGCAGCGCCTCCGCCGTCGCCAGCAGGTCGTAGTCCTCGATGCCGTCGCAGAAGTTCTCCAGCCGCAGCGACGAAAGTGGCCCGTCCCGTCCGGGATAGATATACATCCCCGACGAGCTGGCGATCGGCCCGCGCGCATTCCACTCCGGGATGCGGACCTGCGTGCCGCTCAAAGGCTTGTTCTCGGCGTGCCACCAATTCATCACCCAGATCAGAAATCCGTCGGCCCCGACCTTGTACGTCTGCCACGGGATCAGGCGGCTGCGGATGAGATGCTGCTCGATGGTCCAGTGGATATCGTACCACCACACTTCGGTGCCCTGCGCCTGTGCCTTGTGCACCGCGTCGGCGTCCCATTGCCGCATTGCCGGGCAATAGATGATGTTGGTCAGCCCGTTCAATGTCGACGCAGTACCGCAGGAGTTGTCGACTCCGGCCATCAGCAGCGGCAACCCCGGGTAATCCCGTGCGAGCAGCTCGGCGGCCATGCGGATATCCCAATAATAATCCTCGCCGCGCTCGTCCCAGCCGTAAACAAAGGCGCGGTCGTAACAACCGGCGGCCTGCAGTTTTGGGGCCCATTGCCTGAGCTTGACGGGGCCCGGCCCGGGCAGCGTGTCATTGCTGCTCTTCGGCAGCTCGGTCAGCGGCTTGCCGGCACCGTCCCGCATGCGTTGCTCGCCGTGGAACTGATAAGCGAAGACAGCGTTCTGACCCCGATTCACGTAGGCGACCATGTCGTCGACGGTTACCCGCTTCTGCGTCGAGCCGGAGAGTCCGCCGACATTCAGGCGCCGCTCGAGCTGGAACTCGATGAACTTGTCGCGGAGCTGTTCGGTCCAGCGGTCGCCGTAGACCATCGGGCCGTAGCCGTCATCCCAACAGAGCAGGTTGCGGAAATGCCAAGTCGTTGGCAAATCGACATCTGCGACGTCGACCGCCAACGCCAGTTCACGTGCCGGCGCATTGCCTGGCCGGACGGTAATTGTACCGGTGTATACCCCGGCCGCCAGGGTCTGCGGTATACGCACCGAGATACAGACCGGCTGCGTATTGCCGCGGTCAACATCGAACGCAAAGTTTTCCAGCAACGGGTCCGGCCACCAGCCCAGGTACGGCGTCTCGTCGGGAAAAGGCGAACTCGTCTCGTAGTCGATCTTCACAAACCCGACCGGATTGACAGTCACCGCACTGGCCGGGATCGTCTCGTGTTCGCCGGCCAGCGCGCTCACCGACACCTCGACATTCGTCAGGTCGTGGACATTGGCGAGGATGACCAGCTGTAGCGCTTCCTTTTCGCCGCGAACGGCAAGCAGGCGCCCTTCCCTCGCCACGTCGATCGCGAACGGCCGGTCCTCGAGAAAGATGTGCTGCGTTGAGGGGGCGAAGCCGGTGACGAAGACCGGATCGCGTTCGCCGTTTTGTCGCCGCGCCTCAGCGACCGCCCGCTCGATGCAATCGTCCCGGCTCAACTCCGGGGCGGCAGGTTCGCGCCGGGCTGTTTCTGCGGAAGTGGAGCCATACCGGACCAGGGCCGATGGCTTCCAGATGCCGCCGGCCCCGCGTGTATTGCGGACCCGAACAACGAGATGGTTCGAGGCACCTTGCCGGTAGCGCCCGGTTATGTTGACGGCGGCGGACTTGTCCCACATCGACGTACCCTTGTCGAGGTTGTCGGCGATGTAGTCGCCGTTGATCCACAGGGTGTAATTCTCGTCCACCGCCCCGAAGATCAGCCACATCTCGCCACCTGTTGCCGGTGGAATGACCTGGTCGAGTGCGTACCACCCGTCGCCTTCGTAGCGCGGCCAGAAGCCGTGTGTCGAGGTCCATTGCCACGGCGTGCCCTTCCAGCCCGGCGCAAACCATCGTTCCTTTTCACCGACTTTATCCGGGTCGGTGCGGTAGCGCCACATCTCGGGCAACAGCGACATCGTCGGCACAGCGGCATCTTGGCCGACAGCCCGCATTGCGGACAACGGCGCCAACATCAGACAGAACGCCGCCACGCCTACCGCCGGTTGAGTAAACAGCCGAATCACGGGTTCAGGGCCCACAGATTATTCGTGTTCTCTTCCCAAGCGGAAACGCGCAACCATTTGGCGCGGCCATCGACGAAGAGATAATTCGCGCCGTTGCTGTGGCGGTCAAACTCACCCCCGTTAAAGCGTTGGCCGACGCTGAGCGAGTCTGGCACACCGTTGCCGTTCATGTCGACGTTGAGCGCCCACGTCGAAAGGGTCGGGCTGTAGACATTTTTCCGGGCATCCGTCACCAGGAAACAGTTGTTATGAATATCGATTAATCGATGTAATCTGAACGGACTGGTGTTGACCAGGTGCAGAAAGGGAACAGCGTTTGTATCGCCGGGAACGGCGGGTGGATTCGTGGCAAAATAAAGGACGCCGTAGCAGGTGTAATCGTCGGTCGTCGGCCGCGACGGACACGCCAGTTCATGGACGATAGTGTTGTAAGCGTCAGAGTTCCAAAACATCCATTTCTTTTGGGCAAAATCGGCGTCCGACGGGTTGACGTTCAGATACGGGCCAATCGTGCGGTACCACATATACTGCTCGTACGCCCCGGTGTAATTGTGGGCCCCGAGGTACCCCTCATTGTCATCAGCGTAAAAGAGAACGGCCAGACCGATCTGCTTGAGATTGTTGGTGCAGGTAATCTGCTTGGCCTTGGCCTTGGCCTGCTGCAGCGCCGGCAGCAGCATCGCCGCCAGGATCGCGATGATGGCGATCACGACCAGCAATTCGATGAGGGTAAAACCCCGCCTCAGGAAAGCCGTTCGAGTATCACTTAGCCGATTTTTCATCGGATGCCCGCCTCACGATTGTCGAGGTCAAAACGAAATAAAATGCACCGATTCACGCGCTTAGTTTATCGGTTTGTCTCTATTTTTTCAATTCCCGGCGAGCAACGACCAGGGCATCGATCAGGTGCTGCCGGTGCGCTGCAAGAACGACCGGATCGACGCTGTACTCCAGCGCATTCCTGACAAAGCCGTCGTCGATTGCAATCGCATGCCTGAGCAATCGAGCCAGTTCAGGATCTTTCCCGGTTTGTTCCAATGCCGCCACTATCGCCTTGGCAGCCTGCAGCAGATCGTAGTCCTCGATCCCGTCCGCAAAATTCTCCAGCCGCAGTGACGAAATCGGGCCGTCCGCCCCGGGGTAGACATACATTGCCGTCGAATTGGGGATGGACCCGTCAAGCAGTGGATCCCATTCGGTGCGGATTTGCTTCCCACTCAGCGGCGCCTTGTTTCGTTCGCCGGTCCACCGGTTCATCGCCCAGATCAGAAAACCGTCGGCCCCGACTTTGTAGGTCTGCCACGGGATCAGTCGGCTGCGGATCAAGTGATGCTCGATGGTCCAGTAGATCGTATACCACCAGACCTCATTGCCGTTGGCTTGCGCCTGCTGCGCCGCCACCGGATCCCAGTACGGCATCAGCGGCATATAGATGATGTTGTCGAGACCCGCCAGCGTCGAATTGGTGCCGCAAGACCCATCAACGCCGGCCATCATCAAAGGCAACCCGGGGAACTCGTGCGACAGCAGCTCGGCAGCCACCCGAATATCGGGATAGAATTCCGGGCCGCGCTCGTCCCAGCCGTACACCAACGCACGATCGTACAGGCCGGCTGCCTTCAGCTTCGGGATCCACTCGCGCAATTTTACCGGACCGGTGCCCGGCATCGTGTCGTTGTTACTCTTCGGCAGCTCGGTGAAGGGCTTGCCATCGGCGTCATGCATCCGCTGCTCGCCCCAGAATTGATACGCGAAAATGACGTTCTGCCCGCGCGCCGAGAATTCCATCATTTCGTCGAGTGTGATCCGTTTCTGACTCTGCCCGGAGAGACCGCCAATGTTGATGCGACGGTCCAGCAGGAAGTCGATGAACTTCCGGCGCATTGCGTCTGTCCAGGCGTCCTTGTAAATCAGCGGACCGTAGCCGTCGTCGTCAAAACAAAGCAGATTCCGGAAATGCCAGCGCTCGGGCAATTCGACGTCGGCCACCGTCACTTCAAGCTTCGTTTCCATCTCGTCGGCATTGCTCGGCCGCACGGCAATCCGTCCACGATATGTCCCCGGCACCGCGTCCCGCGGAATGCGCACAGCCAACCACACCGCCTGCGCTTCTCCCCTGGCCACGTCGAAGGAGAAATTCGGTAGCAGCGGATCCGGCCACCAACCCACATATGCGGACTCCACAGGATAAAAATTAGATCCGGGCTGTTTGATCTGGACCGACCCGACCGGGTTAATACTGACCGCACTCTCTGAGATCACGCCATTATCGGAACGCAGCTCGCCGACCGATATCTTGATGTCTGTCAGATCTTCCGTGAGCGGGAGAATGACCAGCTGGATGGCTTCCCGTTCCCCGCGGACTGCCAGAATCTGTCCAACGGCGGTGGCAAGTGGGGGCAGTGGCTGATCTCGCAAAAACACTCGTTCGGTCGAACGCGCGAATCCGAGTAGAACATCCGGGTCGCTGCCGGTCTGCCGCCGTACTGCCGCAACGGCGCCGCGAATCGAAATCTCGCGGTCGAATTCCCGGAGCATGGTGTCGACCGATTCTCGCCGACCTTGCAACTCGTCACGGCCCATCCCGAGAAAATCCCCGGTCGCAACCCGATCCACATCAGCCAGCGCCGCTTCGATCGTCTTGCGCTCACCAGCAGAGAGTAAAGGGTCGGGACCGATGGCATGCTCTCGAAGCTCCAGCAGCCGCGCCTGCAGGTCACCGAACATGGCGCCGACAATTGTTTCGAAGTTGTCATTCACCTCGATGTCGTCGAACCACGCCTCGCCCCGGCCGGGAAGAAACATGAAAACCCGAAAACTGGTGTCGGCTTCCGTTGGCGACACACTGACCGAAACCCGCGTCCAGTCGCTGTCACCCGAAATTGTCTCCCGCGGCTGCCCGGGAATGTCGAACGCCGAGGCGGTGCCGCGAATCTGAAGTCCCGCCTCGCTTGCGGCTTTTGTCTTGACAAAGGCCGAGACCTCGTATGTCAGCCCCTGAACCGTTGTGATCGTGAACTCGAAGAGCGCGCTGTGACCGCTGTCAGGCTGCTCGGGATGGCCCAGGTTATTAATATGGAAAGACGCCGCGCCCGAGCGTCGCACAGCCGTGTCGCGACTGAATACTGCCCGGCCGCCCGGCGAGGTGTACGTACTCATATCGGCAGGCATTTCCGGGTCGGTCGGAGACACCGTCTCGGCGCCCGGATTTGCCAGGGACACCGGCACCGCCGAACTCACCGATACACAAATACCGAACACAGCATAGATAATAAAGCGCATGGTAAAACAGCTCCGTTAAACCGGGGCGACAGGACGGATAGGCAACCGCGGTGCTTTCCGTGGGCCTGTCCTCAGTTGGGTTTTATGATACAGCGAAGGCGATGTTCCCTGCGGACAAAGCCTCCGGCGTCCTCGATCATTCAATGCATGCCTGCTTGCCACTGGTCCTCCGTGCCGAGAAAGAACATGCCGGTGTGATGCCGCGGCAGGTCGATGCTGAATTCCTTCACGTCCTGCCAGGAACGGCGGCGGTCAAACAGTTCGTGGACCGACTGTCGCCGGGGCAGTTTGAGCGTGCGCGGCCCGCCGTCATGGTTGGTGCTGACCATCAGCAAGGAGGCGTTGGCGTAAAGGGCTTCATCGAGCTCGTTGTAGATGTGTACACCGGCCCACCGGGCCACTCGCCGGATCAGCCAGGCCGGCGGATTCGGCGCCATCGACCAGACGCTCTGCCAGCCGTCCAGTTCCTTGGCCACCATTGTCGGCAGATGCTCGTTGCCCGCCCAGACGCCCAGCGTTGTCGCCTCGGGATCCTCGGCAAAGAAGAACGGGCACATCCACCAGCCACTGTCGCCATAGACATGTGTTCGGTCGAGCCCTCTGAGGATCGGGTGTTCGCACGGCCGTATTTCGGTATCGGACCAGTTGTGCCCGGGATACGGTTCGATGGTAATCCCCGTCGTTCTGCTGATGTTCCCGGCGTCGAGCGTGTCACCGACATATCCTGCCGCGTGAAACCACCACGCGGTCTTGCCGTCACATCGCACCACCCGATCAACCATTTGGCGTTGTTCATCGTTCATATGGAAAACGTTCAGGAACGCGTACAACTTGTAATCCTTCGCCTCGGCCAGGTCGTTCAAGAGCACCATGTCACAGGGCGCCCCGCAGTGCCCGAACGAAAGTCGCGGACGCCCGATCAGCAGGGTGGCTATCTGCGTCGAGCCGTTCATGTACGCAATGCTTTCCGGATCGACCACCAGCGCAATCTCCGAGACACTCGAGCGATCCAGGTCCAAGGCGCGTTGGGCGATCGACACACTCTGACAAATCTCCTGGTGCATCGGCTCATCGTACCAGTTGCCCCCCATGTCGAACCACCACATCGCACAGCCCTGCTGCATCACTGCGGAAAACTGGCGGCGCTGAATGCAGATCGTGTCATCGACCGTGTTCGTGCTGCCGAAACCGCGCGTCTTGCCCAGCGGGTGTGTCCGAATGTCGTTCTCGTCGAACCAGAGCTTGCCGTGCAGCGCTATCGAGCCCTCGGGCGCAATGAAACTGCCGTGCCCCGTCCCGGCTCCCCGGTGCATGTAATTCGACGGGCTGGTCAAGGCGTCGATGTACGGGCTTTTCAGCAGGCGCTCCAGCGCCAGGCAGCCGCTGTTGTGCAGGAGGTATTGTTGCCAACACTGCGTGCAGAAGTAACTGCCGCTGAACGCCAGGGTAATCCGCGGCTCGCTGAACCCTTCCTTGATCGCCCTGGCAATCGCCAGCATCGTATCGACAAGCTCATACGAATGACAGAGCAGATAATCGACGACGTTCTGGCTCTCGCCGGGGTCGCGAATCTGCGAGCCCCCCGGCTCCCTGACCCGCTCTTCCAGCGTCGGAATTGTTGCCGTAGCCAAAGTGACATCGCTTCTTTGCCACGCTTCCTGCAGCGCCTCGTCCGCACCGTAACGCTGCCGCAGAAAGTCCCGAAACGCCCTGATCATCGGCGGGCTGTAATCCGGGAAGTACCCATCGTGCGTGCCCCAGTCGACCCATTCTTCACTGGTGCCGCTGGCGAAATGGAATCCCAGAAAATGATCGGCCCAGGGCTTCTGCTGGATGTGCTCGATCAGCCGGGTCATGTTGTCGGATGCGAAGTTGCGCCACGCCCGGCTGGCCATGCTCGGGTTGAACCTGCCGTGATAGACGTCGATGCCCGGACGGGGATGCTCCCGCGGCGCGCCGTAGCGGGTCACTTCGTCTTCGTTCTGTGCGCACCACCATTCCGGCGCCACGGTGTAAACTCGCGGCAGCAGCCAGGCGTTCGGGGCGGCTTTCAGCACGCCTTCAATTCGGGCGTCGAGATCCGAGTAATCGTACTTGCCAGGTGCAACCGCCACAGGCGCCGACCACGACTCTGACAAGGAGCAATCGCTGGTCAGCGTAAAGCTCATCACCCGGACACCGAGCTCCTCGAATTTCGCAAAATTTTCCGGTTTTTCATTATACGTCATGTATGTCAACCCGCTTTCCGGCGAGTTGTTCACGAAAAGCGTCGGCCGGCCATTGTGCTGCTTTACTTCCACCGAACGGACGGGGACAAACGACGACGATCTCATCATTCAGTTTCTCTCAATTTTCGGTCTTTGCAGAAACACTGCAGCCTTTCCCTGCAGGCAACCCACACAGCCGCAGTCTTTCGGTCCGGGCCAGGCCGCGCGATAACAGGTGAAGCTGCGTGTCCAGGAACCCGATGCAGGAATACCCGGGGCCTTGTCAAGCATCGTTTCAGCCCAGATTAAGCGTCATTGCAACAAAGGACAAGGCCGGAATCTTGCAGTGTGCTTGGCCGTCCTTCATATCGATAGCTTCAAATGGTTTCGCGGCGATGGTCTCGCCGTCTTCCGGTGAATTAACCGCTTTAGCATCTGGCCCGGTGAGGATCTCCGCGCTTTCGCAGGAGACAACAGTTTTGTCGGCGATAGTTACGCACACTTCTGCATTTTCATCCATGGCCCGATTGGTGAGGAACACGTGCAGCCTGTTTCCATCGAGTATGGCACTGGCATCGATATAGTGAACGCAGCCATTGGTGGTGCCCTCGTAGCTTGGGCCATCCACAGTGAGCCGAAGTGCAGCGCCGTTTCGTCGCTTCGAGAACATCTCGAACGGATAAAAGATGCTCTGGATCAACATGTCGTCGCCGCGGGTGTGAATCGGCGCCAGCACATTAACGATCTGGGCAATGTTTGCGATTTTGACGACGTCCGCATGGCGCACGAAACTATGCAGGAACCCGGCCACGACCAGCGCGTCCTCAAGATTGTACACCTCCTCGAGGAGATGCGGCGCAACCTTGCCCTGGCCGTCTGTCTCGTGGTTCTTGTACCACACGTTCCATTCATCGAAACATAGGTATGCACGTTTCGCGCTTCGGTGCCTGGCCTGGGCACATCGGCAGGCTGCATCCATTTCCTCGATCTGGGCATCAATGGCCGAGGTGACCGCAAGATAGTCCGGGGTGTCATCATTCAGATTATCGACAAAGCGATGCAAGCTGATGTAGTCGGCCAGATCGCCAAGCTGCGCCAGTACTTCCTGGTCCCAATCCATATAGGTCTTCAAGTTGATCCCGCACGAACCGCCGGCGACCAGCTCAATAGACGCGTCGACTTTCTTCATCATCTCGCCGGTCTGCCGGGCGCGAATGGCATACTGGTCGGCCGGGACATGACCGATCTGCCAGGGGCCGTCCATCTCGTTGCCCAGGCACCAGAGTTTGACGGCATGTGGCTGCCGGCTGCCGTTTGAATCGCGCATGTCCGCGTAGCGTGTGCCCGTGGGGCAATTGCAGTACTCGACCCAATTGCGGGCCTCTTCCGGCGTGCCGGTTCCAAGGTTGACAGTCAGCATGGGCATCCAGCCCATCTTCCGGCACAAGTGGATGTATTCATCCGTTCCGAATTGATTTGTCTCGACGCTCCGCCACGCCAGTTCCCGCACTGTCGGGCGTTTCTCGCGAGCACCAATGCCGTCTTGCCAGTGGTAACCGGAGACAAAGTTGCCGCCGGGATATCGCATCGAAGTCATATCCAGTCGCCGCAGGGCATCCAGGACATCCGACCGACATCCATCAGCATCGGCGTGCGGGCTCTCAGGGTCATATACGCCTTGGTAAATAGCCCGGCCCATGTGTTCGAGAAAGCCCCCGAAAATCCGGGGATCAACCGATGCAATCTGGAATTTGCTGTGTAAAACGATTTCCGTTCGTTTCATATCTTTCTCATTGCTCAACGCCGAATTCATCGACGTTACACGGCAGCAGACTGTACAATTGCAGCGTTGTGGACGTAATGACCGAGGTGACCGTGTCGAGGCTCCCGTTTATTGACCCCGCAGGTACGTTGAGAACGCCAATCAAGCAAAGACCTCGATAGTTTGCGTCATGTGAGCGCTCACAGCAAGGAGTTTGTGAATCATCCAAGCCAAGATAGCATAACCCGGACAAAGTAAAACGCTGCAGAATGACGGGGCGGAAACAGCATCCCACCAGTGAATTCGTGGAATCACGGTGAGCAGGTCGAATTTATGGTCGCCTGCGATCATAGTACACGCCCGCCAACCAGACCACACATCTACTACCGGGTTTCAACATGCCACCATTCAGTTTCGCCTACATCACCGATCCACAGATCGGCATGAACAGTAGCTGCCGGCGCGGCGCGGTCGGATCCCTGTAAAGGAACACATCGATATGCAATTCGCGATCAATCCGATCACTAACGTTAATTACGATTTCGAGAGCAGTGTCAACGCCTATCATCAAGCCGGCATTTCGGCAATGGAGATCTGGATTGACCGGCTCGACGCGTTTCTCGACGGACGTGAACTCGACGTTGCGGCAGATTTCCTGGCCGAGAAAAACATGACGCTGGCCTCGTCCATCTGCGCCGTGCAAATCATGCTCCGCGACATCACCGCAGCCGGCGATGATTTCGTCGAGTTCAAACGCCGGCTGGCAATCACCCGCGACTTGAACTGCCCTACCCTGCTGTTCATCCCGGAGAATCCGGATGAGCCGGACCGCAACGTCTACGGCACCTGCGAAAAGAACCTCAAGAAAGCAGTCGAAGTCGCTGCCGACTACGGGGTCAAGCTGGCGTTGGAATTTCTGCAGGGCAACAAACTATGCGGCACGCTCAACACCGCCAAGCGCATTGTGCGCGATGTCGACCATCCGAATCTCGGGCTGTTGATCGACCTGTCACATCAGTGGATGGATCGCAGTGACCTGAGCGACATTGCCGACCTGACCGCCGACGAACTGCTGATCGTCCACGTCGACGACATGCTCGAAGGACCGCCGGAGACCCTGATCGATCACGATCGCACCTTCCCCGGTGAGGGCCGTGGCATCGATCATTCGATCATCCCGGCCATTCAGGCGACCGGCTACGACGGCTACTGGTCGCTCGAGATCTTCAACCATGACATCTGGAAGCAACCGCTGGACGAAATCGTATCGGCATCGCTCCGCAGCTTCAAATACATGCAGCAACGATACGGGTGAATCGTGCAACAGCGGGACGCCGGCAGCCAATGCGGCGAGTACAGCATGCCGTGTTGTTCGCTACTGCCTGGACGAGCTTATGCCCGTGCAAAACGAGAGTAAAATGCACAATCGACCACGCGTATTGCTGCTCGGTGATTCAATCTGCGGCAGCTACCAACCGCTGGTGGCAAAGCTGATGGCCGATCGCGCCGATGTTGTCGGCCCCGACGAAAACGGCCGGTTTGCCGCGTACACCCACTCCCGGCTCGCGGGATGGCTGGCCGAGCTGGGACAACCGGATATCGTCCACTGGAACAACGGGCTCTGGGATTGCGGGCACTGGTGGGAACGTGAGCCGAAACAAATTCCGCTTGATGAGTATGTCTCGACGCTCCGCCAGATACTGGACGACTTGCGGGCCCTGACACGATCAATCATCTGGGCAACAATCACCCCGATCCATGAGGACCGGATTGCCGATCAGTACGGATTCAACTGGACAAATGAAGAAATCGACACCTACAATGCAGCGGCCCTGGCAGTAATGACCGCGGAAGGCGTTGCCGTGAACGATCTGCACACTGTGGTGAAAGCCGATGTCAGGGAGAATCTGGGGGAAGACCTGCTGCACCTGTCGGAACGCGGGCAGCAACGATGTGCCGCAGCAGTCGTTGCCGCGATCGATCGGATGATGGAAGGGTAATGGTCTAATGGTATACTCCAACACTTGCCGCCAGGGGCGGATCCGCCTCCACCGCTCCAACACTCACCACTCGAAGATTACCGGATGACCAGACGACATACAATCCTCATCATCGTCGCTGCAGCGCTGCTCCGCTGTACGGCTGTTGATAGTGCGCCGC
>CEWR01084222.1_pt1 | contig 15675 bp, 10 predicted proteins | sample 356321 | NCBI WGS metagenome assembly CEWR01 (sample SAMEA2621551, study PRJEB7988) | marine metagenome | biome: marine biome (ENVO:00000447); feature: mesopelagic zone (ENVO:00000213); material: "saline water (ENVO:00002010), including plankton (ENVO:xxxxxxxx)" | depth 790 m
ACAAAGAAACGTTCTATATTTATAGAGTAATAGGTAACTATTACTCTTTTTCATAGCAATTTTCCCTCTTTAATTTTCAATAATTAAAGAGGGTTTTTTATTTTAAAAAAAGTCTTTTCTAAGTGCAAGATTGCTAATAAATAATAGCGCTCTTTCCTACGAAAAATATATCCCTTTATAATTATAAAACATACGCTATAATTCATTCATATTTCGCGACTCAAAAGTGAATTAAAATTTCACCGATTAAATCCCAGATATCTTGTAAAATAAATAATATTCATTTTTAATATAAATATTATTTATGTAAATAATAAAAAACATAAATAAAAACTTATGGTTAATTTTTTGTAAATTTGAAATATAAACGATAAGATATGAAATCAAAACATGTAATTTGGATCTGCACTCTAGGGCTTTTGTATAGTTGTGCGGTTATTAAACCTGGAGAAGCAGGTGTGAAACAAACTTTAGGAAAATTTTCTGACAAAGTTAAAACACAAGGGACAATTTGGTACAATCCTTTTGTAAGTAGAGTCTTAAGAGAATCAACACAAACAAACAATATCAAGTTAGTCATGAACTTGCCGAGTAAAGAAGGGCTGAGTGTACAGTCAGAAATTTCTATACTCTATCGATTAGAACAAGAAAAAATCCCTAATATTATTATCAATCTTGGAAAAGAATACGAGTCTGTAATTACAAGTATATTTAGATCTGCTTCGTCTGATGTTTGTGCACAATTCTTCGCAAAAGATATGCACTCAGGGATGCGTGCTAAAATTGAGGCGGAAATTATGGATAAAATGAAAGTGAATATTGAAAAACAAGCAGAAGGAATAGAGTTAATTGCTGTTTTAATGAAAAGCATTCAACTTCCTGCCGGATTAGCAAGATCCATAGAAAACAAGCTAGAAGCTGAACAAGATGCTATGCGTATGAAGTTTGTATTACAACAGGCAAAGCTTGAAGCGGATCGCAAAATAATAGATGCGAAAGGAGAAAGTGATGCTCAAAAAATATTATCAGAAGGACTGACAGAACAAATCATAAAAATAAAAACAATAGAAGCGTTTAGCCAACTATCACAATCACCAAACAGTAAAATAATTATAACTGACGGTAAAACTCCACTACTTATTCAGGAAGGCAATTAAAAATTGGTTTAGTTGATTTTTTTATCCGAAAAGGCTATTCCACTTATGGAATAGTCTTTTTATTTATAGAAATTTAAGACAGAACTTCCACAAAATCGTTGCTCAAAAACAAATAAGTCTTTGCACCTAAAAACCAAAAAACGTAAATTCGCAATTCACTGATTAAAAAGCGAATATCTTGGCAAAAGAAAAAGTAAAAAAGGAAACTCCTTTAATGAAACAGTACAATGCGATTAAGGCGAAATATCCTGATGCGATGTTGTTATTTAGAGTTGGGGATTTTTACGAAACTTTTGGTGAAGATGCTGTAAAATGTGCACGAATTGCAAACATTACACTTACAAAAAGAGGTGCAGGTAGCGCAACCGAAACAGCTTTGGCTGGTTTTCCTCACCATTCTTTAAACACCTATTTACCTAAGCTTGTAAAAGCAGGGTTACGTGTTGCTATCTGTGATCAATTGGAAGATCCAAAAATGACAAAAACGATTGTCAAACGTGGGGTAACTGAATTGATAACACCAGGGGTTTCTTTTAATGATGAAGTATTACAATCGAATAGCAATAATTTTTTAGCTGCTGTTCATTTTGGAAAAAAACAATTGGGAGTCTCTTTTTTAGATGTCTCAACCGGTGAATTTTTTACTGCACAAGGATCAGAAGAATATATAGACAAACTATTACAAAACTTCCAACCTAGTGAGGTCTTACTGCAAAAACAACATCGTTTAAAATTCACAGAAATATTCGGCACCACTTTTCATTCTTTTTATTTAGATGATTGGGTTTTTCAAGCTGATTTCGCCAATGAAAGTTTAACCAATCACTTTAAAGTAAACTCCTTAAAAGGTTTTGGAATTGAAGATTTAAAAGAAGGAATTGTTTCTTCAGGTGCAATCTTATATTATCTATCAGAAACACAACACAACAAAATTGAACACATTGCATCTATTCAAAGAATACAAGAAAACAGTTATGTTTGGATGGACAAGTTTACCATCAGAAACTTAGAATTGTATGCCTCTACTGAAGAAAATGCAGTAACGCTCTTAAAGGTAATCGACAAAACAATTTCTCCTATGGGAGCTCGTTTGTTACGCCGATGGTTGGCATTGCCTTTAAAAAATATTGAGCAGATTAAAAAAAGACAAGATATTGTCAAGTATTTGATTGATTCTCCTGACTTTTTTGAATTGGTTACCTATCAGATCAAACAAATTAGTGATATTGAACGATTGGTTTCAAAAGTCGCTACAGGAAAAATTCACCCACGTGAAGTCATCTATTTAAAAAATTCTTTGCAGGCAATTCTTCCTATCAAAGAAGTTGCTGAAAAAAGCAGCAACCCTTCTTTAAAGAGTATTGGACAACAATTACAAAACTGTAACGAACTTAGAGAAAAAATAGCAACTACTTTATTTGAAGAGGCTCCTGTAAACATCAACAAAGGGAATAGTATCGCAACTGGAGTTTCACAAGAATTAGATGACTTAAGAGCTATATCAACATCTGGTAAAGATTACTTAGACCAAATGGTGAAACGTGAAGTTGAACGTACAGGAATTACATCTCTTAAAATAGCATTTAACAATGTTTTTGGATATTATATTGAAGTTCGAAATTCACATAAAGACAAAGTACCTGAAGAATGGATTCGTAAACAAACTTTGGTAAACGCTGAGCGTTATATCACAGAAGAGTTAAAAGAGTACGAAACTAAAATTTTAGGTGCTGAAGATAAAATAGCAAAAATAGAACAAGAAATTTACACACAATTGGTTCAATATTTAACACGTTTCATCAAAGAAATGCAGTTGAATGCGCAGTTGGTTGGACAAATTGATTGTCTGAGTGCTTTTGCAACGATCGCTACAGAAAACAGTTATGTACGTCCTATTATAGACGACACTACCGATTTAGAAATAAAAAATGGTCGTCACCCAGTAATTGAAAAACAACTTCCGACCGGAGAAGAATATATTGCCAATGATGTAGTTCTAAACAGAAATTCTCAACAGGTCATTATGATTACAGGTCCAAACATGTCTGGTAAGTCGGCCATATTAAGACAAACAGCCTTGATTGTTTTATTGGCACAAATGGGAAGTTATGTTCCTGCTCAAAACGCAAGAATTGGTCTTGTAGACAAAATATTTACACGTGTTGGTGCAAGTGATAATATTTCTATGGGAGAATCTACTTTTATGGTAGAAATGAATGAAACTGCGAGTATTTTGAATAATGTTTCAGACAGAAGTTTGATCTTGTTAGATGAGATTGGTCGAGGTACCAGTACGTATGACGGAATTTCTATTGCTTGGGCCATCGCAGAATATTTACATGAACATCCTAGCAAAGCGAAAACATTGTTTGCGACACATTATCACGAATTAAATGATATGACCAAAACTTTTAATCGTGTCAAAAACTTTAATGTTTCTGTAAAAGAATTAAAAGACAACGTTATTTTCTTGCGTAAATTAGTTTCTGGAGGAAGTGAACATAGTTTTGGTATTCATGTTGCCAAACTAGCGGGTATGCCTAGTCAGGTAATCCATAGAGCCAACAAAATGCTGAAACAGCTAGAAAAAAACCACACAAGTGATGATATTAAAGAAAAATTAAAATCGGCACAAGAAGAGGATGATTTACAATTGAGCTTTTTCAAATTAGATGATCCTTTATTAGAAAACATTAAAGAAGAAATATTGACTATTAATATTGACACACTAACTCCTATTGAAGCTTTGATGAAGCTAAATGAGATTAAAAGAATGTTGACAAAAAAATAAAAAAATTCCTTTTTATATAAAATTGTAAAACCATAATTATGAACTTAATTATTGAACACATCAATTTAATGGGGTCTTTTGCTTTTGCTATTTCAGGAGCTCTCGTTGCGTTACGCAATAAACTAGATCTATTTGGTGTTTTAATCGTAGCTTTTGTTACTGCAGTAGGCGGAGGCACAATTAGAGATATGCTATTGGCCGACAGAGATGTTTTTTGGTTGTTCGACATCCATGTAATTTATGCCGTCTTAGCGGGAGCTATCATTGCTATGATTTTTAGAAAAAAACTTCATTTTTTTGAAAAACCTATCTTTTTTTATGATGCTATTGGACTTGGACTCTTCACTATTACGGGTGTACAAATCGGAATTGACTACCATTTAAATCCACTTATTTGTATTTTATTAGGAATCATAACCGGTGTTTTTGGAGGAGTTATAAGAGATGTTATTGTAAATGAAATTCCGGTAGTTTTTCAAAAAGAAATATATGCTACTACCAGTTTGTTGGGCGGAGCTTTGTATTTGATATTAATTCACTTTGAAACTCCGAATCCCTACTTACAAATAATTCCAATTGCAACCATTATTATCACAAGAATAATAGCTGCAACCTATACTATTTCTCTTCCAAACATTTATAAAAAAGAACAATGATCGACAATCTAGAACAAGGCTTTTTCGGAATCGGAATACAAAACGGTAAAACACCAGAAAACTTAGGCGTTCTTTGGAGATCGGCACAAAACATGGGTGCTAGTTATATTTTCACTATCGGAAATCGCTATGCAAAACAAGCATGCGATACGCATAAAGCAGTGGGTGCTATGCCTTATTTTCACTATGAGTCTTTTGATGATTTTTACAAACACATTCCTAAAGGAGCGCAACTTGTAGGAGTAGAACTAGATGAAACAGCAGTGTCTTTAGAAACTTTTGAACACCCAAGGCGTTGTGTTTATTTGTTAGGTGCTGAAGATCATGGACTTTCTAACAAAGCCATTGAAAAATCATTGCATTTGGTGAAATTTGACACGCCACAAAGCTTAAATGTTTCCGTTGCAGGGAGTATTGTGATGTATGATAGGAGTGCTAAATTATTTCAAGAATAATACGCAACCTTTTTCTGTTTTTTCATCTAACTAATAGTAACAAACCTTTAAAATACTTCAATCGTTTGAAAAAATTAATTTCGATTTTTACTTTCTTTTTTATTTTTACATCTTGTAATGAGATAGAAGAAACACCTGATCATTTAGATCAAATAAAATATGGTACTTCTTTTGGATTTTGTGTTGGATATTGCCAAGAAAATATTGAAATCTCAAATTCTGAAATCATTTATAATAAATATAGCTGGTTCGAAAAAGATCAGTATCCCTCTATTCAAAAATCGCAAAACCTAAGCACAGAGGATTGGGAGAAAATTACAGAAACCTTTGACTTTGATATTTTTTCTAATTTAAAAGAATCTTATGGTTGTCCTGATTGCACAGATGGCGGTGCTGAATGGATTGAGATTAAGTATGAAGGAAAAGTTCATAATGTAACTTTTGAATATGGAAATGAACCTGAAGTATTGAAAAAATATTTAAGCCTTTTAAGAAGTCATTTTTCAAAAATCTCTAAAGAATATACTTTTAATGAAAGCTTAGAGGCATGGAATCAGTTAAAAGTCATCAATGGGACTTCTTATAGATATACTACTGAATTTATCTCTTGGGGCAATTTTGGAAATCGAACTGAAATTACTGTAACAAACGGAGTAGTTACTACTAGAAAATATGAAGAGTTTTTAACCGAAAATACTACAATTAAACCACTACTAATTAGCTATACGGAGACAGGTAATGCTTTAGGAACCCATGCTAATGGAGCTCCTGTTAAAACCTTAGATGCGCTATATGATATTTGTGTCGGAGATTACTTAACAGTTGATGTGGAAGAAAATTATATTAGTTTTTATACAAATAACTTAGGTATTCTTTACTCTTGTGGATACGTTCCTAAATACTGTGCAGACGACTGTTTTAGAGGCATTGGAATTGTCGCTTTTGAATGGATTCGTTAATCATTCCAATATCTCAATACTCAATTTCCGTTCATTACCAAGTTCGTCAAGTACTGTAAAAACATGAGCTCCAGCTAAGACTGCCAAAGATTGCTCATGAATCATTTTTGTTTCTACAATATACTTTTCATTAACATACCAATACACTTTTGTCTTTGGTATAGTATGTGCCAAATTTAAGACTAACACTTTTAGGAGTGTACTAAAATAGTATAAAGACATTAGAAAAGTAATCAATCCAACGTAAATACAGTATAAGTTCTCGACCAACTCAGGTCTTTTCCAGGATCTACAGAAACATCAAAAAATGTTTCAGGACAGATCACATGTTTACACCCCCAAAGATTGACACTCGTTGTTTGAAAACTTCCTGTTTCTCGAATTCCTATTTTCTGCTCTTTATGCAGCAATTCCCAAGAAGCATTTACCTGTTCTCCACCTGACATATTGCTAAAAAAAAACTGTTCTTTAGGCGTTTCAGAAAAAGTGATATCGCTTTCTCCTAAAATCACTTTTTCCTCTAAATTGACTGTTTCAATAAATAATTTTGGCTTTATTTGAAAGGGAAAAGTTAATTGATAATTATCCCCTATAAAATCGTTTCCAATGGCTATAAAATTATGGTTGTATTCGGTTGTTTGAATTGTTTTTTCACCCGTATTTTTTAAAATATAGTTGACTATAAAGCTGTCTTCAAGTAAGGTTATCTCTTTTTCTAGTACATAAGAATAGCCATTTACCATTTTTGAAACACACTGTATTACAATACTATTCGATTTTGCAATTACTGTAAAATCACATGGCTCGATTTGATAGTTGTGCTGACAGTCATAAGTATTTGAATTTTTTTTCAGCAAACCAACACCTATCTTATGAAACCATTCTCCTATTTTAATTTCTTGAAAACCCACTGGAGCCTCAATTCCAAATTCATTATAAAACCCAAGTCCAGAATGTTCAACCGGAGAAGTAGCTATATTTTCGACACTTGAAATTATTTTTCCTTTAAAAATCACTTGTACAATTTTACCCGTCCAATCAAAACGGGCATTTTGATAATTTTCTTCAGGAAAATCTATCTGTACTTCTAAGTTGTCATTTTTGAGTATGTGTGGCATCAATAGTTCTTCTATTATTTAGTGGTAAAGATGATCAATTATCGAACAAATACGTTACAATTGTTTCTAAAATGGACTTCTCGGCACTAAATTTATTTTCATCCCATTCTAATCTATTTCACTCCTTTTGATTAGCATGAATTTCAAAAAAGAAGTGTAAGAAGTTTGTTTCATTTCAAAATTTCAATACTCAACTTACGTTCATTTCCAAATTCATCAAGCACAGTAAACACATGAATTCCAGGTAAGACTTCTAAAGACTGCTCATGAATCGTTTTTGTTTCTCCAATATACCTTTCATCAACATACCAATACACTTTTGTATCGGGTATATTATGAGCCAAACTTAATACTAACGATTTCCTAAGTCCATCAAAGCCCTTCGGTAAATATATCTTGGCTTTGTTTTTTGGATATACAAAATCCATCATATTTTTCTTTTCTCCCAAACAATCCAATCGGAAACTTGGCAGGGGCTTATAAAAAGGATTTTTCTTTTTATAATAATACTCCATCAAAGGTGGCAATACAAACCAACTTTTATGTTTGATATCAGAAATTTTTTCACAGGAAGAATTCACCTGATAGGTCTCATTCTTATTTACATGCACCCAATAATGATAGGGACAAGGCTCTGTGTCTACTCCTCTACTCTGCACCATAATCGTATCCTTATCCACACAAATTCCTTTAGCCAAACTACCACTTTGTTTACACACCACCACTTGTTCTAATGCATTATAGGGCGCTTCAAACCACTCAGATTTTGGCAATAAATCAAATACATCAAACAAAACAGGCCCCGCAGCAGATACTCCTACTAAGCCAGGTCGCCCTTCTCCATCAGCATTTCCAACCCACACGCCAACAATATAATCTTTAGTACTCCCTATAGCCCAAGCATCACGGTATCCAAAACTCGTCCCAGTCTTCCATGCGATCTCTTTAGAAGAATCAAAGAACTCCCAATTCTCTTCTCCAGAAGGCCGGTTTACTTCTTTTAACGCTTTATAGGTTAGATAAATTGAACCTGCATCAAAAATTGTTTTTTGGCTTGACTTTTCACCAAAATCAATATCCACATTTTGTTCAAAAATAGGCTCTACAAATTCATTTGAATAATAACTCCCCAAAGCTTTTTTGTAATGATTCAATGTCCCAGAAAAACCTGCATATATGCGGCACAAATCCCATAGATTACTCTCAGCACCTCCAAGTATCAAAGTCAAGCCATAATGTCCAGAATCATGTTTAATGTCTTTTAAGTTCAATTGTTTTAAATAATCATAAAATCGACTCAACCCAAATCTTTGCAACATTTTTACCGCAGGAATATTTAGCGATCTTGACAACGCTTGACTCGCAGGAACGGCACCGTCATACTCCAAACTGAAATTTTTAGGATTGTAAGAAGATATTTCAGTAGGCACATCAGGAATCAATGTATTGGGCAGCATCTCTCCTGAATCTAACATCGCCGCATACAAATACGGCTTTAGTATACTCCCTGTGCTTCTTGCTTTGTGAATTACATTTACATTTTTCTGATGTGACTCGTCTGTTGGAGTGTTTCCAACATAGGCCAAAACTTTTCTTGTATGTACGTCTAAAACCAAAACGGACATATTGTAAACTTCATTTTGTTTTAAGGTTAAATAATGTCTTTTTACAATCTCATTTACATTTTTCTGCAACTCAATAGGAATACTGGTTTCAATTTTTTGTCCAGGCTTCCTTTCTGCAAGGTGTTCTAATAAATGAGGTGCTTTTGAAGGCAGTCGATGTGGTTTAAGTGGTAATTCTTCTTGAATCGCCAATTTATAAGTTAGCGAATCTATAATACTCTGAGACAATAATTTTTGTAAAAGTCGATCTCTTTTAGCAACAAGTCTGTCATGATTCTTACCCGGATAAATTAAACTTGGGGCATTTGGCAGTACAGCTAAAGTAGCATTTTCTGCCCATGACAATTCAAAAGATGATCTTCCATAATACCTCCATGAAGCAGCTTCCAAGCCAACAACATTTCCTCCAAACGGAGCATTCGCAATATATAGTTTTAGGATTTCTTCTTTTGACAAACGAAACTCTAATCGAGTTGCCAATACAAGTTCTTTTAACTTCTCAAAGTATGATCTTTTCTGACCTTTTCTAGCGAGTCGAATAACTTGTTGGGTAATTGTACTACCTCCTCTTTTAATTCCTCCTTGTTCTAAATTATCCCAAAAAGCCTTTCCTATAGAAACCGGATTGAACCCAAAATGATTGTAGAAATAACCATCTTCAAACTGAATGATACATTGCTTAAATTTATCAGAAATAAAATCACTTTCCGGAAACCTCCACTGCCCATCGGTTGCTATTTTAGCTCCAAGTAAAACACCTTCTTTACTTTCTATAATGGTCGACTTTGATTCTGAAAATATTTTTTCAGGCAATGAGAAATAATACCATAGTAAACACATTCCTATCAGAATTATTCTGAAGGATGTATTCGAAAAACATCGAAGGATTTTTTTTAGGAAAAAACGATTCTCTTGCTTCACTTTATTACTTCAATCCATTGTCCTTTTGTCCTAGAAAAGTAATCATTATCATACATTGCTTCTGCCTGGACTCCCAGTAAATAATACTTTCCTAAATAAGAAGCATTCAAACGAACGGTAAATGTTTTTACTTCATTTTGTTTCATAGAAAAATAAAAATTGACACGATCATCTCTTATATCTGTATAATCACATTGAGTATCCGTAGCCTCTCCAAAGTCGGTAAAACGAGTATTTACAATCTCCCAACCTGAAGGAAAAATTTGAGTTAAAGCTACATCGTTCACCTTTTCTTTATTTGGATTTGTTAAGGTAACCATCGCTATAAAATCTGTTCCTTGTGTTAATTTTGAAAACACAACAGGATTTCCTTTTGCATCGACATATTTTACATATAATTTAAAATTACGTGTCACAGCCAATTCATTTCCTAAAGGGAAGACACCAGAATTCACAATACGTACAAATCCTACATTACCAATATTGTTACGAATAGAGAACTTATTAACCCCTTTCTCATTAATTTTTAAGTCTCTTTGCGCTACAGTACTTTGCGTATAAATAGTTTCTTGCTTTCCATTTATGGTATAACTCACATTCAATTCTTTCCCTCCATTCGTCAAGACCATTTTTGCCATTGACAACAAAGAATAAGCGGTCGTTTGTGTGCTCATCCATGACTCAGAAGAAAGTCTTTTGGCAATTTTTTTTGCCATTTCTCTAGATTGATCATCTTCCATCAACAGCATTGTCTCCATGGCCATTGCTCTATTTCGATCAGCAGAGCCATAGGTATTATAATCTCTTTTCGTATCATTAAAATTCAAAGAAGCAGAAGAGGTTAGATCTTTTGCAGCGACTCTTTGACCTGCCAACACATATGCAGCTGCTAATCTCCATTTAGACATATTGGAAATTTTTGGTAATTCTCGCAATCTATTCATTGATGCTAAGTCTGGCTCACCTGCTAATGCTAGTGTATACAAACGATAGGCTTGTGCCATTCCTGAATTCCAATAATTATAACTAGGTCTCCAATCTCTGGCTGCTTGTTTTTGATATCGTAACCAATTACTCATAAAAGTAAGGGGTAATGAAAATCCTTTGTTTTGGGCTTCAATCATAAAGTGACCCGCATAACTTGTTCCCCAATCACTCGTAGAAGTATTTCCGATCCAATACGAAAGTCCACCATTAGGACGTTGAAAATCTCCCAATCGACGAATTCCATTTTCAATATTCTCTTTTATAGCTAATTTCTTAGCGTACGTAACATCAAAAATATCTGACAGGAAAAGTTGTGGAAAAACACTAGAGGTAGTTTGCTCAACACAACCATGCGGATAACGAATTAGATAATCCATTCGTTTTGCAAAATTCATTGGAGGAATTGTTGAAATTTCCATTTGAACCGAATTTGTTCCTTTTTCTCCAAAACAACTAAAATCGGTATGTAACTCCTCATTCGCACCAATTTCCAAATCGATAAATTTACTTGATATCGGGTTTGGATTGAGAACATCAATTTCAATCTCTTGACTAGCACTTTCTCCATTACTTTTAGCGATAACGTGGATTTTTTGAACCCCTTGTCCTTCTTTTACCTCTAAGTTAAAATAAACCATTTTCTCATCTGGGCTATCAAAACGAATTCTCTTTTTATATTGACCTATGATTTCAATCCCATCAGTAATTTTCAAACTCACCTCAACATCTTTGACAGAATTTTTCATTGCAAAGACAGTAACCGGAAGCATTACTTTTTCTCTTGGGCTCAACTTTCTTGGCAAGGAGGCCAATACCATTAATGCTTTTCTAACTGGCGTTGCTTTTTCTACTTTTCCATAAGCTTCCATAGAATTATCACCTGCAACTACCATTGTTCTTACTGAACCTATGTAATTTGGCAGTTTAATTTTATGTGTTTTTGACGCTCCTGCTTCTAAAACAAAAGGTCCTAAGACACTTACAACAGGCTCGAAGCGATTGGCTTTAGTCGCTTTTTTATCCTTCCCATCTTCATCACCACCAATTGCAAAAACTTGACTTATAGCCCCTCCAAAAGCACCAATCACATGATTAAACACATCCCAAGTTCTCACTCCTAATGCTTCCCTAGTAAAGAATACATTCCATAGATTTGGAGTTTTAAAACGAGTTAAATCTAGCAAGCCTTCTTCCACTACCGAAAGAGAGTAGGTCATTCTTTTCCCATTTTCTTCAGACACCCGCACTTCAAAAACAGCTTCTGGCTTTAATTCATCTGGCATTGTTATTTGGGGCTTCAATTTGGTATTCGAATCTATCACTACAATAGGAATGACACCATACAAACGCAAAGGCAGATCATTTACTACCGAAGCATGTGGTTGTAATAAAGAAATATTTACAAATACATTTGGTGACATCTCAGGTGTAATTGTAATTCTCGCTGTCGTTTGTCCCTTTATGGTTTTCACCCACTGGGTTTCTAAAACTTCAGAACCATTTTCTACACTTATCAGAGCATTCCCCGCCGACCCCGAAGGAAAAGTCAATTCCGCAACCTCACCGACATTGTATTTTTCTTTGTCTGAATTAAAAACCAACATCGTTGCTGATTCTGAATTTCCACCAGAAGAATTAGACCACCAATTTCTAAAGAAATAAGCTGTTCTACCTGTTGAATGCCCACTCACGGGATCTGTAATTCTAATCAAATAGCGTCCGCTACTTCTATCTGGAATTTTAATATTTACAATTCCTGTTCCACGAATGTTTGTACTTATTTCAAATTCTTTATACAAATATTTATGTTCTGTATTTACATACCTCGCCAGGTTATCTGAATTAGAACTCCACCACCAAGACCATTTAATTTCGTACAATTTTACGATCAATTTTTTTCTTGCAATTGGAGTACCAGAATCATCAACTGTTGCAACAGAGAAAACAACGTTTTTATCTGTTTCATAGGAATTTCCATATCTTTTTGATTCTGGAGATTTCATTCCTACAAAACTGACAAACGGCGCGATGTCTTTTGTTATTACATCAGAAGAAAAATCTCCTCCATTTTCAAATACACGAGTTAAAAAAGTAGCTTTTAACTTTCCTGGTGCAGCATTTTTTAAATTTATTTTTTTGTGAATTTTAGCTTTTCCTAAGACATCAACTTTTCCTTCAAAAACTGTTAATTCTTCAGTTTCAAATTTCTTTATAGGATCTCTAAAGTTATAATCTGGAAAATTCTCAAACCCCTTAGACGAAGCTGAAAGTTTCATTTTCACTTCTGCCTTTAGGTTTTTAGCAATCGCTCCGTGTAGCCATTTTACTGTAATCTCTCCATCAATAGGCTTGGCTGTGGTTAATAGATTTTCTTTAAAATCAATCTTAATTTTTAATCGATTTGGCTTTACGGTCTCTACTTTTAGCTCTTTATAAAAAGTAGCTCCACCTACTTTTACTTTCGCATTCCAATTCCCCGTCGCATCCGTACTTTCGGTAGGAATATCAAATCTAAAGAAACCGTTTACTCCTGCGTTTTCTATCTTTTGGTATTTTAATTTTCCATGAGGGTCGGTAACTTCAATTTTGACAGGATGCCCTTTTGGTAATGGGTTGTCTGAATCATTCAAAACAAAAAATGTATGAATCGTATCTCCTGGTCTCCATACACCACGCTCGCCGTATAAATACCCTTTCAATCCTTTTCTAATTTTCTTTCCCGAAACATTGAACTTACTTAATGAAAGAGAATTCCCTTCAGAAAGTTTTACATATGTTTTGCTTACTCCAGAGGAAACAATAGCAAATGCTGCTTTTGCTTTGGCATCAATTGTTACAATCCCTTCTTCGTTAGAATCTGAATTCGCAATCAATTGTTTTTGATAATTATACAATTCGATATGTGCATTTGCAACTACATCACTTGTTAACAAATTTGTCACTGCAAAAAAGTAAGCGTTTCCAACTCCATTCTTAACGATAACCCCAATATTTGAAGCCAAAATATTTGAGCCTACACTTTTATTACGGTAATAAGAATTGGTGCAAGGGTTCTCCCTATCTCTCCAGTTATAATCGTAGTATTCATCATAATCATACCCTCCAGAAAACGAATCCCAATAAGCAGTTTCCGCTTCTTTTTCATTCGCTATTTGAACAGCATCGCGTTGAGAAATAGTATAATCAATCGCATCAGACTTCCCATCACAGCCATATAAAGAATATGTTTTTCTTATACTCAGCTCCACTCGATACACAGCACCATTATCAGCTTTTATCAAAGAATCTAAATCGATCGCATAATTTTTCCATTTCCCATCGTTGTCTATATCATTCTGAATTAAAGGAATAGTCTTCTTTATAATACTCTTACCAGCCGATTTAAGGTTACTTCGACTAGATGTAGTCAACTCATTTCGTTGTAGCAGACTTAATAAATTTATAGCATATAGCTTGATGATATTTACATCAACTGCTTTTAAATTCACAGCCTTAAAGTTAAATTTTAGATTTTTAGAATCTGGAAGAATCAATCCGTTTGTAATCAAACGCACCTCTGGTTTTAGCTGCTCAAAAATAATAGATTCAGAGAAACTATTTTTTAATTTATATCCATTCTCATTCTTTATACCAGTAAACACAGACACATCTGCTTTCCCAACAACTCTTTTGTTTGGATACACTTTTAATAAATTTCCTTCCACTACATATTTTAAGCTATTGGTGTTTTTTAAGGTAACCAATCCTTTTAAATTTTGATTTTTCAACAAAGGATCAGAAAAATTTACACACAAATGTTGTTCTGGAAATTGTCTTACTGAAACACTTAAGACAGTAAAATTATTCTTACCTGGAATTTTAATTCTAGAGGCTCCCTCATTCTCAGCGACACCAATAGAACTGCCATTCCATTTCACTTCAATCTCAGAATCTTCTTTGAATCTTTGTATACTATCGATTACAAATGGGAAAAACCGATCTTTTTTCTCCAGGGCTCCATACCATTTAATAGATAATGAGTTTCCATTCTGATTTGCATTCACCAAGGTTTTCGCTTCTTTTAATGTCAATACATCTGCAGACTTTATTTCTCCTTTAATATATTGAAATGATTGACTATGTGATTGTAAATATTTTGTTTTTATCGAGAAATTTGGAGCGATTGTTTTAAAAGAAAAACGAAAACTCTTATGATTTTTACCAACACTATCATAAAGCATATTTAGCTTTACCTTACCTATATATTTTTGTTTCGAACGTAAAGATTCATCTGGTATAAAAAGTAGTAATTTCTTCGTCTTTAAAACAATTTTCCCTTTTACTTTTGGAGCTAGTTTAATAATATCAGAGGGCAATACTGCTCCCACTTCAAAAGAAGTAACGTCTTTAGCCATAAAAACTTTTATCTCAGTATCTTTAGAAACAACACCTCTAGTTGTGCTAGAGATAAATTCTTTAAAATTAGAAATAGAAGCTTTTACAGGTTCTTTTTTTGCACATGCTACTGATAGCAACAACAGAAAGGCGGTGGTTAGTTTCTTGATCATCAAACAATTTTTAGTAAATATACTAACAATTATCAACTCACCCCCTTCACCAAAACAATGATAATTAAAGATCTTATAATCAAATAAAATAATTTTTAATTATTTTCAAGGCTAATCACTATATTTGTAGCAAATTATTTCGATTATGATATTATTTATTGGTGCACCTGAAGTGATGATTGTTATACTCATCGTAGTAATGTTATTTGGTGCCGATAAAATTCCTGAAATTGCTAGAGGTCTTGGAAAAGGTATGCGACAAGTTAAAGATGCAACGAACGATATCAAAAGAGAAATAAATAACAGTGCCGAAAAAAAAGGAATTGATTTAGATGTTACCAAAGACATCAAAAAAGAAATTGATTCTGTAAAAGAAAACATCTCTGATAAAATTGAAGATTTCTCTGGACCTATTAAAAGAAAGTTTTAGTAAAGAGTAAAGATTATAAAGAAAAAAAA